>Ga0315280_10000332_pt1 | contig 87686 bp, 68 predicted proteins | sample YL17G06_40_MG_FD_203697 | JGI IMG/M metagenome (GOLD analysis project Ga0315280, IMG submission 203697) | Sediment microbial communities from Yellowstone Lake, YNP, Wyoming, USA - YL17G06_40 | ecosystem: Environmental > Aquatic > Freshwater > Lake > Sediment | place: USA: Wyoming | collected...
CAAATTGAGAAAGCACTTCGCTGAGAGAATCATCCTGATCTATAACCCTTATAGAGTTTGTATCTAAAGTACCCGAGATACCCGACTGAGAAAATACAGATTCAAAGTCTACCGATAGCTCAGCCGGTTCATCATCTCGTTCGAATCTCCCGCTGTAAACTTTTACCTTTATCCTATAATGCCAATCCGGCCTCCACCAGGCAGAAGATCGTGGACCTGAAAGAGCTTCTGCATCCTTAGAATCGACCATCGAGACAATCAGAAAAATTGTCAACGGGATCAGCAAAAGTCTCTTCTTCATGGTATCTTTCCCTTCGATAGATTTTTCATTCTATTCGTTTAAAAAGAATACCCTGCCCCAACTCCTGCTCTCCATCCACCTAACTTTATTGTCTCATCAAAAGGTTTAGCGTCAGCTTTGACATAGCGCAAATTTAAATCAATATGAAATCTTCGCCCCAAGGCTATATAACTCCCTCCTTCAATGTGAAATCCAGTGGTCGAACCGGAGGTGTCTCCCAGCCGAGCTCTCTCTTTAAAAGAATAAAAATCGACTCCAGCTCCAAGATAAGGGCTGAGTTTTTTAATCTTGACCAATTTCGCCCTCATCCCTATAACAACCGGTATCATCGATAGCTTTATCTTTTCCTTGGTTAATGTCATCTCCCCTTTGTCCCTGAAATAACCCACCTCTCCTCTGATTTCAAAGTTTCTCCATAAATCATAGCTGAGAGACCCCCCGTAAATTAGGTTCCCTGAGCCATAAGTATCTTTATATATTGAATCGGCTACAGAATAATATCCTATTGAGCCTCCCACTCTAACCCCCCCGGCTAGAGAATAGAGGGCCAAGACAGACAGATAGGCCAGAATGCTCAAAACCTGTTTCATTTTTATCCCCAACTTTTATTTATATATATATGCTATTTATATATATGCCTATATATGGCTAAATTTATATTATGTCATCATCTTTAAAGGTGATTCTGCATATGATTTCTTTTCACCCTAAAGGGTGTAACCCCGACCCGGGGTTCCCTTTTTCGTGTCGCACGATTTCTCCTCCTCTTTGAGTTCAGAAACCATGCTGCTTACGTTGGAAGAAACATATCATCGGGCCATCGCCCAAGTCAAGGAAAAAAAGAAAGCGGCTGGGGATAGGTGTTCGGCCGAAAAATCTCTTTAAATTGGTAGAAAAAGGAATCGAACCCACACTCGACCATGAACGAGGCCAGGCCGAAAAGGCCGAGGCAGGAAACGATGACGGCCAGGAGCGAGAAATATCGGGCCAGAGATGCGCCGCCCCGCCTTCCTCTTTCCTTGACAAAGTGTCATTTGTGTTTTACTTTCTCTCCTTATGAACTGAGGAGAAAAAAATGAGTCAAAGGACAACCCAAAAAAAGAATTTTTTATTTCTTGCCATTGGCGCGCTGCTAACCCTGGTCATCTTCGGATTTTTCGGCTGCGCCAACGAAGAACAGCGCCTGCGGGCCCCCCTGGAGAGCATCACCGCTCAAGATCTCTCCGATGATACGGAAATCCTGTCGTCCGATGAGTTCGAAGGAAGGGCGCCGGCTTCAAACGGCGAGACCAGGACGGTCAACTTTCTCGAGGAGGAGTTTCAGAAACTCGGCCTCAAGCCGGGCAACGGCCAGAGCTTTTTCCAGGAAATCCCGATGGTGGTGATCACGGCCGACCCCGGGGCAAGACTCGAAATCAAAGGCGGCCAGGCATCAACTTCCTTTGCCTTCAACGACGAGTTTGTGGCCGGCACCCAGCGGGTGGCCGAGGAGGTCTCGCTGGCTGATTCGGAAATGTTCTTTGCCGGTTACGGCATCGTGGCTCCCGAGTACAACTGGAATGATTACGAGGGCCTTGACGTGCGGGGAAAAACAGTGGTGGTTCTCGTCAACGACCCCGGGTTCGCCACAAAGGACCCGGCGCTTTTTTCCGGACGGACGATGACCTATTACGGCCGCTGGACGTACAAGTACGAGGAAGCAGCCCGGCAGGGCGCCGCGGGCCTTTTCATCGTACACGAGACCGAGCCTGCCGCTTATCCCTGGCAGGTCGTCCAGAACGGCTGGACCGGGCCGCAGTTCAACCTGGTGAGCGAGGACAACAACATGTCGCGCTGCGCCGTGGAAGGATGGCTGCGGCTGGAGACCGCGCGCCAGATCTTCGAGAGCGCCGGACTGAATTACGATGAGCTAAAGGAGGAGGCGGCCAGGCCGGGGTTCAGGGCTGTTCCGCTTGGCCTAAAAGCCTCGCTCACCCTGAAAAACAGCATCAAAAGCGTGATCTCAAGAAACGTCATCGCCCTCTTGCCGGGGTCGAAGCGGGCGGATGAATATATCATTTACATGGCGCACTGGGATCATTTTGGGATAAACCCGGCGCTCGAAGGAGACCAGATCTTCAACGGAGCCCTGGACAATGCCACGGGGACGGCGGCCCTGATTGAACTGGCGGAGGCCTTCCAGAAGCTCAAGCGGCCACCTCAGCGCTCGATAATTTTTCTCGCCGTCACGGGAGAGGAGCAAGGCCTTCTCGGGTCTGAATATTATGCCACTCATCCTATCTTTCCCACAGCCAAGACGGAGGCCGTCATCAACATGGATGCCTTGAATATTTACGGCCGGATGAAAGATATCACCGTCATCGGCTACGGCCTCTCCGAGCTCGACCAGTATATCGAAGCCGCGGCTAAAGAGCAGGGGCGGACCGTCAACCCGGACCCGACCCCGGAAAAGGGCTCTTATTTTCGTTCCGACCACTTCTCTTTTGCCAGGCAGGGGATCCCGGCGGTTTATCCGAGCGGCGGGACAGACAGTGTGGAGCATGGAAAAGAGTGGACCCTGGCCCAAAGGGAAAAGTATACGGCCGAAAATTACCACAAGCCGTCCGACGAGTTCGACCCGAACTGGGACCTGTCCGGGGCGGTAGATGACCTGCGCCTCTTGTTTAAAGTGGGCTACCGCTTGGCCACGGAATCCACGTTCCCCAACTGGAAGGAAGGCGTGGAATACAAGGCGAAAAGAGACGCGGATACGGCAGCGGCAAAGAAGTAATCTGGGCTCAGAATTCAAACCCGACCTGAAATCTCAGGTAATCGGCGGAAGACGTTCCATATGACTCAGGTTTTATAAGGCCGTGGAATGTCCCGCCGAGCGTAAGGGCGACGCAGGAATGCGTCTTCGATAAAAAAATCCTGACTCCGGTCCTGGAAGAACTCGTCATGGGGTGGAAATATCAGACTCTCTGCTTTTGACATTGGGTTTTTGCCGTGTTATAGATTTTTCTCGGAAACAAAAGGAGAGAAGATATGAAAAATTCGCGATTCAAACACTTGCTCGTGGTTGTTTTCTTTACAGCCGCGGCCTTGAGCTTGGCGGCCGCTGCGCAGGAAAAGAGCAAAATCACCGTCGAATGGATTTACAGCGAAGAAGGGAAAAATATCGGCGTCCTCCCCTCCTTTGCCTGGCAGGATGATGGCACAGCTCTGATCCTCGACCCCCGCGAACCGGAAACAAAACGCACTATTGTCCGGCTCGACCCTAAGACCGGTGCCCAAACTGCCGCGGTTGACGCAGAGAAAGCGCTGAAGAGTCTAAAAAGTCTGATCGGTGAAGGCGAAGCCGCTAAAAGTTTATCGTGGCCTATCGCCTTTGGCCCAGGAGGCCGGCTCGCCCTTTACCTGTTCCAAGGGGATATTTTCTTGTTGGACCTCGCTGCCTCGCAATTCATCAGGGTCATAGAAACAGAAGCCAAGGAGAAATCGGCCGGGTTTTCTCCTGACGGGAAAAAGCTCGCTTTCGTCAGGGACAATAACCTGTTCGTGTATGACATCGGGGAAAGGAAGGAAACCCAGCTTACGCATGATGGTTCAGAGACGCTTCTCAACGGCACCCTGTCCTGGGTCTATTGGGAGGAGATCTTCGGCCGGCAGGATATCGGCTACTGGTGGTCTGAGGATTCCCAGGCTATCGCGTTTCTCCAGACTGATGAATCAGAGGTGAGCGTCTCGTATTTTGTCGATTTCAAGCCGTATGTCGCCCGCCTCATCGAACAGCGCTATCCGCAAGCCGGCGGCAACAACCCGGCGGTAAGGGTGGGGCTGGTCGAAATCGAGGACGGCCGCATCACCTGGCCTGATTTCAAAGATAATCCCTACGAATACATTGTCCGCGTCAAATGGCTGCCCGACAGCCGGCGGCTGAGCGTCGAGACGCTTAACCGCAACCAGGACGAACTTGACCTTTGCTTTGTCGACCGTGCGACCGGCAAGCCTAATCATGTTCTTAAAGAAATAGACGAGGGCTGGGTGAATATCAACGACGACTTCTATTTTTTGAAAGACGGCCGGCATTTCATCTGGGCCTCAGCCCGGGACGGCTATATGCACTTGTACCGCTACACGATGGAAGGGAAGCTCGCGAACCAGATCACCACCGGGAATTGGTCCATCCACTCTTCGGGCGGAGGCGTGTTCTGGCTGCGGAAGGCCGTGGAGGCGATTGACGAGAAAGAAGGCCTGATTTACTTCACGGCGCTCGAGAAATCATCCGTCGAACGGCATCTTTACCGCATCAAACCGGACGGAACGGCGATGGAGCGGCTGACCAAAGAGGACGGCTCGCACGCGATCACGTTCAGCCCCGATGCGAAATTCTATTTTGACAAGTATTCAAACATTTCTACACTTCCCTCGCTGACTCTGTATAAGAATAATGGGCGGCTGGTAAGGGTGGTGGCTGAGGCGAGGCCGGAGCAGCTGGCGGAGTTCGACATGCAGTATCCGGCGCTGTTCACGATTCCAGCCCGGGACGGGTTTCCGCTGGCGGCTGAGATCCTGAAGCCCAGGGATTTCGACCCGGGGAAAAAATATCCAGTGATTCTGGATGTCTATGGCGGACCGTCGGCGCCGACCGTCATTAATGCCTGGCCAGGCCGCTCCCTCCTTTTCGATCAAACCCTGCTCGACAGGGGTTTTCTGGTCATGCAGGTCGATAACCGCAGCGCCACGGCCATCAGCAAGAAGCTCGAAAATATCATCCTTAAAGACGGCTACGGCGCCAAAGAACTCGCTGACCTTCTGGACGCTGTCGCCTGGCTCAAGAAGCAGACCTATGTCGACCCGAGTCGAGTCGGCATCTGGGGCTGGAGCGGCGGCGGCACGTTTACCCTGCTGGCCATGACCCACTCCCGGGAATTCAAGGCGGGGATAGCGGTTGCAGCGGTCACCGATTGGCGCTACTACGACAGCGTCTGGGCGGAAGCTTTCATGAAAAGGCCCCAGGATGATCTTGAAGGGTATGAGAGGACATCGCTCGTCAGGAGGGCCAAGGACCTCCACGGCCGCCTGCTCCTGGTCCACGGGACTTACGACGATAACGTCCATCCCCAGAACGCCTGGAGCTTCATTGACGAGCTGGTCAAGGCCGGCCAGATGTTTGACCTGATGATTTATCCGATGCGCAAACACGGCATCTCCGACGACCCGGCCCAGATGCATCTATACAACCGCATGGTCGAATTCTGGACAAAGAATTTATGAGGGCGTGCCTTACTTCATCAATCGACCTTCATTAAAACTGTCGGCCATTTCCAGGCGTTCGCCGATCGGAGGATGGGAATAATACAGAAGCTTCACCCACCACTCGGGATACGCGTTGGAAAGGTTCCGGTCCGCGAGGCCCGCTAAGGCTGTCATGAACGCGTTCTTGTCCTTTATGTTCTCCAAAGCGTATTGATCAGCCTGTTTCTCAAAATGCCGAGAGAGGGCGTGGCTGAAAGGTTCAAAAAGAACGCTTGAAATGGCTCCGGTAAAGATTACGAACATGGGAAGAAGACTGAGATTCAGGCGCGTTGATGAAAGAAATTGGGGAAACAACGATTTCATGACCGTGTTGATGACAAAAAAAACCGCCAGCTGCTCCAGCGTTCCGATCATGATGTTTTTCCAGATATGCCTATGCCTAAAATGTCCCACCTCATGGGCAATGACGGACTCAATTTCGGGGACGGTCATATTTTTCATCAGGTTGTCGCCCAAGACCACTCTTCTCGTTTTTCCCAGCCCGGCCAGGAAAGCATTTTCCTTCTTCGTCTGCCGGCTCATGTCTTCCTTGAAAAACCCGCTGCTTCTCAGCCCTCCTTGAGAAAGAATCTTGTCCAGGGCAGCGGTCAGCTCTTTATCCTGGATAGGAGTATATTTATTGAAAATCGGAAGGATAACAATCGGCAAAAGCGTGGCCAGGATAACGCTCACAAGCGCCATTCCCAGGCCGGCCATCAGCCACCACGTTTGGCCGAAGCAGGCCATGATCCAGAGCAAAAGCCCTAAAAGAATAGACAGGATGACCAAACTCACGGCCAGAGATTTGGCCTTCTCCCCAAGCCAGCTTTTCACGGTCTGGTTGGAGAACTTCCATTTGTGTTCATGGATATAACCGCTGTAAAAAGTGAGGGGCAAGGTGAGAAGAGTGAATACGGACAGAACTACCGTGATATAAACCAGAAAGCCCAAAATCACCGGCCGGCCGGTAAATAAATCGGCTAATCGGCCGCTCGCTCCGGAATAATAAAAGGCCAGGAGAACGATAAGCGAGACCAGCGTGCCGGCCAGACCTAGAATCTGCTTCTCTTTCTCGTAACGCCTGGCCTGGACCTGTTTTTCTTTATCCAGGAGGAAATGGATTTTTGTCATTTGAATATTTTTTCAATCAGTTAATCAAAAAAATATTTGATAACCCCTTTGACTCTTTTATTCTAACACGAATATATGGGACCTAACACGAACACAAACTTATGAGATGCAGGCAGCCAATAGCGTTAAAAATCCGAAGGGAGCGACGACATTTCCGTGTATTCCACCATCCTATCTACCAACACTAAATGGAAAAGAACCACTTTTTGGAATCGGGAGCTGGGAAGAAAGTGCATAAAAGGGGGCCGCTTGGCCGGAATTGATATCCTTCCAAAATTTTGATAGAGAGATAAAGAGGAGGTTCTTCCATGAAACATCGAATCTGGATCATTTGCGGTATCGGACTTATTTTATTTCTCGGTTATCTGGCTGAGGTGACGAAGGCCCAGCAGCCACCCGCGAAGAAACCGGCGGCCGAAGCACAGTCACCGCCCCCCGCTCCTCCCGCTCCTCCTCCCCCTCCTCCGACGGAAAAGTCGCTGGTCGTCACCCATCACACTATCACCGTGAACGGCCGGCCAGTCGCCTACACGGCCACCGTGGGAACCCTGGTGGTCAACAAGCCCGACGAGAAGCCGGGCGCCCGCATCTTCTTCATGGCCTATACCCAGGACGGCATCAAGGATCTGTCGGCCCGTCCCCTCACCTTCGTCTTCAACGGCGGGCCCGGTTCATCCTCGGCCTGGCTGCACCTGGGGGCTTGGGGGCCGCGGCGGGTGCTCATGACGGAGGAAGGGTTTTCGGTCAAGCCGCCTTACGGCCTGGTGGATAACGAAAACTCGCTGCTGGACGTGACCGACCTGGTCTTTATCGATCCCGTCTCCACGGGCTACAGCCGGCCGCTTCCGGGCGAAAACAAGAGCCAGTTCCACGGCGTGGCCGAGGACCTTGCCTCCGTCGGCGAGTTCATCCGGCTGTACGTCACCCGTTTTGAGCGCTGGGCCTCGCCTAAATTCATCTTGGGTGAGAGCTACGGCACGACGCGGGCGGCGGGCCTCGCCGGCTTTCTCCAGGGACGAACTATCGGGATGTATCTCAACGGCATCGTTCTGATCTCATCCGTGCTCGATTTTCAGACCATCATGTTCGGGCCTGGGAACAACCTGGTTTATGTGCTGTTTTTGCCTCATTACACAGCCACGGCCTGGTATCACAAGAAACTCGCGCCGGCCCTCCAGAGTCGGAGCCTGAAGGAGGTCCTGGCAGAGGTGGAGGATTTCGCCATGAATGATTATTCCGCGGCTCTCCTCAAGGGGAACCGCCTCTCCAAAGAGGAGACAGAGAAAATCGCCGGCAAGCTTGCTGACTACACCGGGCTCAGCCGCGAGTACGTACGCGAGAGCAACCTGCGCATCCGCCATGACCGCTTCGTCAAGGAGCTGCTGAGGACGGATTTCCAGACGGTCGGCCGCCTGGACAGCCGGTTCAAGGGACGGGACGCCGACGCTGCGGGCGAAACATACGAGTTTGACCCCGCGAGCGCCGCCATCCAGGGGGCTTTCTCCACCATGCTCAATAACTACCTCCGGACGGAGCTTCAGTACAAAGAGGATCTTCCCTACGCCATCTACGGGAATGTCTTTCCCTGGAATTTCTTGTCCAGTCCGGAAGAGGCGGGCCCGATGACGATGCCGACGAGCCGAGTCAGATTCGGCGGCGGGACCCTCAACGTCGCCGAAACCCTGCGCCGCGCCATGAGCGAAAATCCCTTTCTCCAGGTGTTCTGCGCCAACGGCTATTATGACGGCGCCACACCCTACTTCGAAACGGAATACACGTTCTCCCAGATCGGGCTCAACGGTGAGTTCAAAGACCGGGTGCACATGGGCTGCTACGAGGCCGGGCACATGATGTACATCCACAAGCCGTCTCACACCAAGCTGAAGGCCGACCTGGCGGCATTCATCAAGGGAGCGTCGGGCCGATGATAACTTTTCCGGGCGAGGGCAAACGTGTCATTATGATCCAAAGCCATGTTTGGCCATCTGGAGGAAAAATGAAGAAACTATCTTGTGTCCCCGCTATTTTAAAGGCCCTTGGCCAGCCCTTCTCCCCGCGGGGCGGCGCCTTGGGGAATGTCTCCCGGGATTTGCTTGACCTTGCTTCTGACTGCGTGTAAGTTAATTTTGGAGGTGGTCAGATGAAACGGTGGAACGGGTGGGGAAGCGACGAGATCGATCATCCTGTGCCGCCGTCCGCCCTGGCCTATCTGGCCGACGTCATTGGACCGGCCCAGTCAGGGCCTTCGGCAAATATTGAAGATATTATCCGGCGCGTCCCGCCCAGCCGCCTGCCCGACCATCCGCTCGTCAGCCGCGACCCGGGCTTCAGGCTTCGCCATGCCCGCGGACAGGCGCTTCCGGACTGGATTGCCCTCCGGTTCGGCACCGTAGACAGGTTTCCCGACGGAGTTGCCCAGCCTGCGTCAGAAGAGGAAGTAAAAAAGATCATCGCTTTTTCCAAGGAGACAGGAACCCGGCTGATCCCCTACGGCGGAGGGACGAGCGTCGTCGGACACATCAACCCGCCGCCCGAAGAGCATCCTGTCCTGACCGTTAACATGGAGAGGATGCGCCGGATGTCCAAGCTGGACGAAGCCAGCCGGATCGCCACCTTTGAGGCCGGAGTGACAGGCCCCCACCTTGAAGCGCAATTGCGGGCCCGCGGCTATACGCTCGGCCACTTTCCCCAATCCTTTGAATACTCGACCCTGGGCGGATGGATTGCCACCCGCTCCAGCGGACAACAATCCCTTTACTACGGCCGCATCGAAGACCTGTTTGCCGGGGGAAGGATGATTTCCCCGGCGGGCGAGCTGGAGATGCCGCCTTTCCCGGCGAGCGCTGCCGGTCCGGACCTGCGGCAGACCGTTCTCGGGTCTGAGGGACGGCTGGGCATCATTACCCGGGCCTTCGTGCGCGTGAGCCCCCTGCCGCAACTGGAAAAGTTTCATGGGATCTTTTTTCCCGACTGGAGCCAAGGCGTTGCCGCTGTGAAGGAGATGATCCAGGCGCGGCTTCAGCTTTCGATGCTGCGGCTGAGCGACAGTGTCGAGACAAACACCAGCCTGATCCTGGTCGAGAACGAAAGGCTGATCCGCCTGCTCAACGGTTTGCTGCGTGTCCGCGGGCTCAAGGACGAAAAATGCATGCTTTTCCTGGGCCTCACCAGAGAAGAGGGCATGGCTAAGAGAATGCGACGCCTGGCCCTGGATATCGCCCGCGAGCACAGCGGAGTTCACGTGGGCCGCAGGATGGGAGAGGAGTGGCGCAAAACCCGTTTTAAGACGCCGTATCTGCGGAACACGCTTTGGGACCTCGGCTATGCCGTGGACACTCTGGAAACCGCCTTCACTTGGAGCAAACTCGGCGCGGCCACCGAAGCCATATTGTTGGCGCTGCGCGAAGGGTTGGAAAACAAGGGGGAACGCGTTCTCGCCTTCGCCCACGTCTCTCATGTCTATGCGACGGGTGCGAGCATCTATGTGACTTACCTTTTCCGCGTGGCCGACACCGCCGAGGAAACACTGGCGCGGTGGCAGGCGCTCAAGAAAGAGGCCAGCAAAATCATCGTCGCTCACGGCGGCACGATCTCCCATCAGCACGGCGTCGGCCTTGACCATCAACCCTGGATTGAAGCGGAGAAGGGACGCCTGGGGGTGGAGGCGCTGGCCGCCTTGGCTAAAGTTTTTGACCCGGCAGGCATCATGAACCCGGGAAAGCTTATCGGAGGCAGAGGGTAAACGAAATCAAAACCAACCCCGCCGGTGCGGTTGATATTCCGGTATCCTGGCCGGGCGCCTATGCCCACTCGTTTATAGAAAAGATAGACGGCCGGGATCTCGATCGTCTGACCGCCCTGATCATGGCCCTGGCCACAGATTTCTGACCCGACTCTTCCTTGACCTCCGCTCGCGCCGCCTTATCATGCTTTTAGGGCCATTGACAGCGATTCGTCAGGGTGTTATGTTGCCCGAGGTACGTCAGCGCCCGCTATTGATATAAGAAGAAGGATAATGACTCCTCTCATCGAGAGGACTAGGAAGCGGCAACAATGAGTCTGCGAGAGTATCGTTCACCCTGGGACGCGGGCTGGCGGGAGGAGGCGTGGGCGCAATTAAAAAACCGGTGGGACCTGATCATTGTCGGCGGCGGAGTCACGGGCGCCGGTATTTTGGCCTTGGCGGCGCGGAGCGGGGCACGGACGCTGCTTCTGGAAAAGGGCGATTTCGCCTCCGGCACGTCCAGCCGCTCCTCGAAGATGGTGCACGGCGGGCTCCGCTATCTCAAACATATGCACATCAAGCTCACCTGGGAAAGCGTCAGAGAGCGCCAGCGGCTTCTCGCAGCGGCTCCCGGCCTGGTCGAGCCGCTCGGGTTTATCTATCCCACCTATGAAGGGGAACGCCCCAGTCCCTGGGTTATCGGAGTCGGACTGGGTATCTATACTCATCTCGCCCCCGACGCCGGTGATTACCAGCGCCTCGATGAGGTCGATATCGGGATGATGGCGCCCGGGTTGAAGACGCGCGGCCTGGAGCGGGCCTATCATTATATGGATGCGCAGACGGATGATGCCCGGCTTGTGCTGAGACTGCTCCACGACGGACTGGCCACAGGGGAGCAGCGCCGGGCTGTGGCCCTGAATTATACGGCCGTCATGGGGCTGTTGAAGGAGCGAGGGCAGGTCGTGGGAGTGGCCGTGCGGGATGAAACGACCGGGGAGACGGCCGAGGTGAGGGCGCGCCTGGTGATCAACGCAACGGGGGCCTGGGCTGACGATCTGCGCCTTGAAGTTGGCGAGGCGGGACGGCTGCGGCCGCTTCGGGGGAGCCACCTTTATTTCAGCCTTGACCGGTTCCCCGTCTATCAGGCCATCGCCTTCAGCCATCCTGACGACGGCCGGCCTGTGTTTGTTTATCCGTGGGAAGGAGTGGCGCTGGTTGGCACGACAGACGTTGATCACGATCAGCCGCTCGAGGCAGAGGCATCAATCTCAAAAGAGGAGGCCGATTATTTGCTTCGCGCCGTTCAGTCTCATTTTCCCGAGCTTGCGCTTGGCCAGGCCGACGTGCTTACAACTCAGGCCGGAGTTCGGCCGGTTGTCGATAGCGGAAAGAGTGATCCTTCAGCCGAAAGCCGTGACCACGTGGTCTGGCTGGAGCACGGGCTCCTGACCGTGACCGGCGGCAAGCTCACGACGTTTCGGGTGATCGCCGTTGATGCCCTCGGGGAAGCTCATAGAATGCATGCGGATATCCCGGGGCCTGATTCTGACGCGCAGGCGCTCGAGACATTCGACCCGGCCGGGGAGATATCGGGCGTTGAGCCGGATGTGGCGCGGCGTCTCTGGGGACGGTATGGCGCAGCCGCACCCCGCTTGGCCGCTTCGTTTCGAGACCTCCTCGAGCCCGTTCCGGGGACGCCTTATCTTTGGGCTGAGCTGGCCTGGGCCTCCGGTCATGAGTCCGTGTGCCACCTCGATGACTTACTCCTGAGGCGCTTCCGGCTCGGCATATTGCTGCCGGATGGAGGCGAGAGTCTCCTGCCCAGGATGGGACCGCTCGTCAAGGAGCATCTGGGATGGGGGGAAAAGCGCTGGAACGAGGAGGCCGAACGCTATCACCGCATCCGGGCCACGGCCCACGGTCTGCCGAAGGAATGGAGAAATGCGAACCCTGATCATTATTAACGCGAATGCTGCAGGAGGGAAGGCCGTGGCGGTCTTCAAGAGTATTGAAGGCCGGGTGGCGGATGTTTTTGGCGAATTCACCGCCGCTGTGACCGAGAAGCCGGAGGAATTGGCCGGGCATCTCGATGCGGCGGCAGCAGCGGGGGTTGAGCGTTTGATCGCCGTCGGCGGCGACGGAACCAATCACTACGTGGTCAATGCTCTGGCCGAGCGGCCCGGGCCGGCGCTGATATTCGGATGCCTTCCTGTAGGAACTGGAAGCGACTGGGCGCGGGCCCTCGGCATGCCGTCAAACCCGGCGGCGGCGCTGGACTGGCTGGCGGGGGCCCAACCTCTGGCCTGCGATCTGGGGAAGGTAGAGTACCTGGACATGAGGCGCGGCGCCAGGCCAGCGAAGCGCTTCTTTCTCAATATCGCCAGCGCCGGAGTGAGCGGCGAGGTCGATGCGCGGGTGAACCGGGCTCAACGCCGCACGGCCGCGACATTTCTTATGGCCACCATCGCCACTCTGCTCAAGTACAAGCCCCCATGGATTACGGTCGAATGTGATGGGAACAAGTTATATGAAGGCCGCAGCTACCTGCTGGCCGTGGCCAACGGCCAGTTTTTCGGGAGAGGGATGTGGGTCGCGCCCAAGGCCCTGATCAACGACGGCCTTTTTGATGTCGTGCTCGTGGAGGGCATGCCCCGGCGCCGTATCCTGCTCGCCCTGCAGACTGTCTTTAGCGGCAAGCATCTCCGACGAAAGGATGTCCACACGACACGCGCCGCTTTGGTCCGAGTGCGCTCTGAGGACGGGCCCCTGGGTTTGGATTTCGACGGTGAGGAAGCGCAGGGTCAGGACCTACGATTTACTGTTTTGCCTGAAGCACTAAAGATCCTGGTTCATCCTTCAGCACGCAGTATTGGGCAGCGGAATCATCTCCAAGTACATGATCTTTATGATAGGCGGCATCCTGCGCCGAATGAAATCACGTAAACGGAGATGCTTACTTGGGCGGCGTTGACCGCACCTTTTTCTTATGGTATAAGCTCCTCTAAATAAGACGCGACGGGCGCAAAATCCGCATGAACCCGCACTCGGAAATCATCAACGGAGGGCCAGGATGAGTTTCCAAACCGTAGATTGGATTGTCGTTTTCATCTATTTCCTCATTCTCCTCGGCATCGCCTGGTGGTCGATGAAGCAGAAGCAGCGCACCACCGCCGACTACTTTCTGGCCAGCCGCCATATCGGCTGGTTTGTCATCGGCGCCTCCATCTTTGCCTCGAACATCGGAGCCGAGCATATCGTCGGGCTCGCCGGCACGGCCGCGAAGACCGGCGTCGTCATGGGGCACTACGAGCTTCATTCCTGGCTGGTGCTGGTCCTGGGATGGGTCTTCGTGCCCTTCTATATGCGCAGCAAAGTCTTCACCATGCCCGAGTTTCTCGAGCTCCGCTATTCGCCCAAAGCCAGATGGTTCCTGTCCCTGATCACTCTGATCAGCTATGTCGTAACCAAAGTCTGCGTCAATGTCTATGCCGGCGCGGTCGTCTTTCAGGTGCTCATGGGCATCGATTTTTGGACGGGAGCCTTGTTCATTTTGGTCTTCACCGGCATTTACACGGTCCTGGGAGGGCTGCGGGCCGTTGTTTACACCGAAGCCATCCAGACGATCGTCCTCATCCTGGGCTCGGTCACGGTCACGATCGCCGGGTTGACCAAGCTTGGCGGGTGGCACAGCCTTTATACCATTGCCGGCGGCGAGCATTTCAACCTCTTCTTGCCGGCCAATCATCCCGAGTTTCCCTGGCCGGGCATGGTCTTTGCGCCGCCGATCGTAGGCTTGTGGTACTGGTGCACCGATCAGTACATCGTCCAGCGGGCGCTCGCCGCTCAGAATGAAAGGCAGGCCCGTCGGGGAAGCATTTTTGCCTCGTTGTTGAAGCTCCTCCCCTTCTACATCTTTATTATTCCCGGGGTCATGGCTTTCGCCCTGGCCAAAACCGGGCAGCTCGACCTCCCCAGCGCCGACCAGGCCTTCCCGCGCATGGTCATGGCCCTCATCCCGACAGGGTTCAAGGGACTGGTGGCGGGCGGACTGCTGGCGGCCCTGATGAGTTCTCTCGCCGCTGTCTTCAATTCCAGCTCAACTCTCTTTACGATGGATATTTATAAAAAGATACGGCCGCAGACGCCGGAGAAAAAGCTCGTCCGGGTCGGCCGGATCGCCACCGGGGTCGTGGTGGTTTCCGGCGTCATCTGGATCCCGTTGATGAAGCTCATTTCGGGGGAATTGTATCACTATCTCCAGAGCGTTCAGGGCTATATCGCACCGCCCATCGCCGCTGTCTTCCTCTTGGGGATCTTCTATAAGCGGATCAACGCTAAAGGGGCGATGACAGTCCTGGTGGGCGGGTTTTCCATCGGCATGCTCCGCCTTATCGCCGAGCTGAACAAGGCCTCGCTTTCGGGATGGCTCCACTGGTTTGCCACGGTCAATTACCTGTATTTCTGCATCTTCTCATTTCTGGGATGCGCCGCGGCCCTCGTCGTCGTCAGCCTGCTCACGGCCAAGCCTTGCTACGAGAAAATCCAGGGGCTGACCTACGCGACGACAGTGGCGGCCGACAAGGCGGCGTCCCGGGCGAGCTGGGGCTACAAGGAGGTCATTTTCTCGCTTATAGTCGTCGCCGTGGTGGTTTTCACGCTGATTTATTTTACCGGGTGATCAGAATTTTCGCGAGATCCCGGTGATAAAAGTGATGTCGTTCTTCGTGATGTCCAAACCGATGGGCTTGTTGACGTAGCCATCGATGAAGGTCAGCTTCACCGACCAGCTCTTGGAGATAGCCGTAATAAGATTCGCCTCGAGACGGAGAAAATAATTGCTCAGCCTTGAGGCGTCGAAGTTAATCTCCAGTTTTTCGGTGAACTCAGCCGTCTCCGAAATTTTCAAGTCAAGGTCCTGGCCGACTTTTAAGCCTGTATAGCTTTCCGTGAGACTGGACTCATAGTATTTGGTGAAGACCTCGGACAAGCCTAAGTCCATGCCCACAGTAATCCTCTCTATGGCCAGGAAGTCATAGCCGAAACCCAAAGCAGGGAGGAGGCGGTAACTGTAGTTTCTGAACCTGTCCCTTATGGCCTGGAACTCATAATAGGAAAAGAGTCCTTCTTTATGCTTCCAGTCGACCCGGGTGGCAACAAGCAAAGACTCTGTGTTCGTTTCGCCGTTTAGTTCGCCGAGCAGGAAGATGCCCTTATTCGACCAGATCATATTTTTATTCTTGTCTATCGGGCCGCCGCCGGAAAAAGTAAAAGAAAAGTTAGTAGAATGAGTGTTGCCCCGGGAGAGTGACAGCCCCAGGGAGACATCTCCCTTCCATTTCGGCGGAGGCGGCGGGGCATTTGCTGCGGCCTCCCCAGCGGCGAAGCTGGAAAAGATAAAGCACAGCTGGAGAAACAGGTTCAAGCCAAGAAAGAATAACCGGAGCCTTTTTATCCTCGATCTCCCAGATTGATTTCGAGTCTGAAGCTGTCCTCACAAAAAGGGTATTATTTTATGGAATCCCAGGCAGTGATTTCAATCAAAATTTTGGCGCTTGTGGAAATTTCCTAGACTTCGATCTCCTGGTATCTTTTTTCAGCCAGCCGCAAAAGAAACAGGTAGCTGGACAGGGAAAGCAGAACAACGGCCGCGAACACAATGATGAGGATGGTGTCGCCGGAGATTCCGGCCTTAGCCAGGAAGCGGGTGAAGAAACCCAGCACGGCCAGAACGCCCAGGTCAGCGAATATCGCGAACAGGACGTTGAGATTCTGCTTGATGGCCTTTTGCTGGTTCGTCCATTCCAGAAGCGGCCGGGCCACAGGCGAAACTCAAGACAAAGAGAGGCTGCTGGCGCTCTCGTCGTCGATCAGGCGAATGCCGGCTGACCTGTTCGGAAAGCTGACGGGGTTTACTTTGGTGCGCGTGCTTTCGCGTCTCGATGACAAAAAATTCAAGAAGGCCGTATGGAGTGCCCTTTGATTTCGAGGTCTGAGCAAACAAGATCCAATTCCTCATCTCAATGCGGACGGTGGCCTTGCCTTTCCGTTTTCTTAATAAAAGAGAACGGTGGTCTCTTTGATGGCCGAGCCTTTTTCTCTAAACCAGAAACACAGCTCTTTGACCAGGTCGATCTGAACATAAACAGCCCCTTTTTTCTTGAGCGGAGGAAGAGGAAGCGTTACTTCGACTGCCTCTCCTGGACGGATGTCCCGGGGCAGCTCGAAATGAGGGATGTCAAGGTCGAGACTCTTTCTGCCCGAATCGAGCAAGCTCACTCCAACCCTGATCATGTGGCTCTGGGAGGAATTTCTAAACCAGGGAGCATCACCCGTGTTCTCGACCCGCAGACGGATCTTGAAACCTTCATCGGACTTTACTTTCTCGGGAATAGCCAGGACATCCATCCGGGAACTGTACTCGAAGGCCCTGGCCGGAGCATCCTGCTCGGGTCCCGTGACGGCATTCCTTCCCTTTTCCATGCTCTCCGGCTTGCCTAAGAAAAGCGAAAGGGACGTGTAAATGGTGTTGAAATTTCTGAGAATCACATTCGGCGCTCGCCGCACCTCCATGGGCATCGCTAAAGGCGGATAAGCATACTCTTCTTCAATCGAGAAATCGATAGGCTCATCCAAGATAAAACCGGCGGCACTGACGAGCTCATTTAATTTATTAAAACGAAAGTATCCTCGCCCCCGGCCTAAACGGTTGAGGATGAGCTCGGTGGTCAGGGCGGCGACCCCGCCGGGCTTCAGAACCCTGAACATCTCCCGGAGGGCCGTCAACTGGTCGCTTGCCTTTCCGAAATGCTCGAGCGACGACAAGCAGAAGATAAAATCAAAAGTGTCATCTTTAAAAAGAAGCTGCCTGGCATCCATCTTCCTGACCTGGAGATGCTCCCGGCGATAATGGAAAGGCGCGTACTTTTCCGGATGAACAAGGACATCCTCGGAGCTTTCTCCGCCGAGGTATTTCTTTTCGTAGAGGTCGATGGCATCGACCTTTTTGACTCTGTTGGCCAGAAAATACATCAGCTCTTCATGGCCGCACCCGATTCCCAGGGCCACGGCTTCGGGAGACAATCTCCCGAGCTTTCTCAACCCATAAAGGACCTGGCAGAATTCCCAGGCCTTCCGGTGAAAGAGCTCAAGGTCCGGTTGAAACAGGAAGTCGGTGAAGCCCTTGTTCCACAAAGCACTGCGGCGGTCCGAGACCCGGCAGACCTTGTTCAGCACGGGTTCGAGCTTAAAAGAAAGGGAGGGCTTGACCTCCACCGTGTAGCTGTCCAGGGGCTTAAGCAAGGCATCATAGAGCCGATTTCCCCAAACGGCCCTTATGAAAAAATCTTTGATCCGTCTTTTAAGGCTTCTCTTCAAGGCCGTCCGGGGGGCAAAGAATTCGTGACACAAAACCTGATGGCCGATTTTAATTCAGAAATTGATTTTGAGTCGCCATTTTTCGGTGCCGCCATTTTTTGCTTACTTCTTTTGGAGAGACTCGACCAGCTTTTTGACGTCTTCCTGGCCGGGGTTAATCTCTAAAGACCTCCGCCAGGCCTGAAGCGCCTCAGCAGTATTTCCCAGCCTGTAGTGGGCCATCCCCAGCAAGTTTAATAATTCGAGGTTCAGGCCGAAGCGGGAAAGATAATCCTGGTAGTACCTGACGGCCTCAGCGTATTGTCCCAGGGCATGGCAGGATTTCCCGAGAAAATAATAAACCTGGTCTGTTGCCACGTCCTCGGCCGCAAACGGCGCCAGGATGTCTTTAACCCTCTGGAATTCGTTTCTCGCGAAAAGGATCTCGCTTATCCCTAGGGCATACTTCAGCTGCCCGGGATTTTTCCGGTACGCTTTTTCCAGAAAGAGGTAAGCTTCTTTATTTTTGCCCAGGTTGAACATCTGGATGCCCAGCGTGTAATCATATTCCTCCGTGTGCGAACCCGGCATGACCTTGGAGATGATCAGCGGCCGGGGCAGGTCCGCCACTGTTGTCACCTCAAAATCCTCATCCTTCGACAGAACCTCATTCCCGCTTCCATCGAGGACAGAAACCCTGATTTTATAATAATCGGGCGGGAATCCCGCCAAAGGAAACTCTTCGAGAAAATCAGGGACCGAGCTGTATTCAGCGATGCCCTTTGTCTTAGTAAGAAACTCAGCCTCCTTCTTATAAAAGGTGAATTTGATCGTCCCCTGCGAGCGAAGCGCGGGGCCCAAGCCCGCAGCCTGAAAAAAAACAACCAGGTTATCTTTCCGGGCAAAAGTCTTCCGCGCTTGACACAGAAGCTGGCCGCCCGGCGTCCTGAAAGGGATGAAATCCGGGCTCGGCGCAGCCTCCTTTTGGACCTGATAGGCCAGGATGAGTGAACCCAGTTGAGGCGCGCTGCTCTCTTCCGGGATGATGATCTTTTCCTCCAGAGAGGAAAATTCTTTGGAGACCGTGTTCTTGAATAGAAGGTCGAGCCGATAGGTTCCCGGCACAAGAGGAAACATGTCCTGGATGGCCAGAGAGGTGGACCCCAGGTCTTTAAACTGATCTCCGGTGAAGCTCACTGGCACTTCCTTAGCGTACTGAAAGACGGTGTTGCCATCGGCGTCGGAGACCCTGCCGTCGAGCTCGAAGTTGGCGCTGTATGTGTTCCCGTAGGAATCCACCGAAATCTTTTTGGGTTCCACAGAGTAATGGACGAGGTAAAATCCGGCGCTGTTCTTGATGACGCTGACAAAGGCATCGCTGCTGATATAATTGGCCGAGTAATCGACTTCAATAATGTCTTTGTACTTCAGCATGGCTTCGGCATAGCTATCCTGGACTTTCTTCTGCGGAAAGGAAAAGACGTTGGCGAGCAGCATGTTTGATGCCAAAGAAACCGTACCCGGCATAACTCTTTCGCCGGGGATAAGGGAAAGCGTCTGCGGAGCCAGGTTGGGGGCGAGATTGGCCAGTCGCTGGTAGGCCGCCCGGTCGTCCTTGGCATCCTGCATATAATCGGCGATCAGGCTTTGCGGGCCGTCATCCGCAGGGGAATAAAGGACATATTCTCCAATGCCCTGCTTTTTAAAAAAGATCAAGTTAAAACCCGCGGGCAGGCCGTAGGCGGGGTCGCCCTGATAAAACCAGACCTGCGTCGGAAAGACGCCATTGATATTATCGTTTTCCTCGATGTTCTGCGGCGGTCCCAGGACGATGTAGACCCTGCCCTGGTCGGTCATCCAACCCGGCCGCGGTGTCCCCCGGCCGAAATATTCGTTGGCGTATCCCCACCTCTTGTAATGCTCTTCCTTGAACTCATTGCGCGGCGTTCCGGAAGTGGGGTCTCGCTGCCTCCAGAAAGCCTCGATGAACAGATCCCTTTCCCGATCGGTCTCCAGCTCGCGGAAGACATCCCTTTCTTTGGCGGTGATGATATAGACAACCTCTTTGTCGAGCCATGTTTTATACTTCTCGGGAAGGACCGGTTTGGCTTTCCCCTGGGCGGAAAGAAGTCCGGCCAAAAATCCGCAAATAAGAATGCTCAGGGCTATTTTTTTCATGGGACCTCGAAATTATAATTTAACCTATTTTGAGATTTTTGGCAAAGGGTGAGCGGCCCTTTATTCCGATCTTGCTGAATGACCTAAGTTTTCACGTCACGAGGGAAGGCTCACGGCAACTATCGGCCCCTCTCACTTAATGGTGGCGGGAGAAATGACGGTAGAGGAAATACGTCGTGGCAAAAGAAACCAGAAAGATAAGCGCCGGAACGATTATGCCCACCATGGTTAGTCCTTCCTCGCTTTATGTTTTTTCCGGTAAGAATAGTATGCCAGCAGAAGCCCCAGGAAAGAAAAGAAATAAGCGATGCTCATGCCGATGACGACAGCTAATCCTTGCCTCATTTATTCCTCCCACCGTTCGATTTTTTCCAGCTCTTCGAGGTACTGTTTTTGTTTTTGCTCGTAATCCCCGGAGATGGCCTTTAGCTTCGGGTCGATGATCCAGATCATCACAAGCAGAAGAACCAAGCTCGCGGCCAGGAGAACCCAGCCGTACCAGAGCATAAACAAGCTCAGCGCCGTTCCCACGGCCAGCAGGACATAAACCAGCGGCGAGATGATAAAGACGAGATAATCTTCCTTTGTCCAGCGGTCTGCCTCGCTGGCCGTCCATTCTCGTTTGATCCAGCTCATCTCAGTTCCCTCCTTCTTTCGGGTTGACCGCCAGAGCGACCAGGCCCCGTTTCTCGGCTTCCTGCCGCACCGGCTTCCACCAGCCCAAAGGCCTGGACATGACGTAATATTTCACCAGCCGGTCCATCTCCTCGGGACGCGTAAGAAAGGTAATGGGAATATAGACCAAAGCTCCCAGGATCATCATGATCCAGAACTGAAGATAATCCGGGAGGTCGGGGATGATATGGAATTCGGGCAAAACCCAGACGACCAGCCAGCTCAACCCCAGGTTGGCGATCCAGGAAGAAAGATATCCCCAGGAATTGAAACGCCACCAGACCACCTGGAGGATGGAAGGAAGCCAGATGCCGGCCGCCATGATCCAGAGGGCGAAGATAAGCCACTGGGTGATCTCCTTCATCATCAGGCCGTAAAGGAAGGACCCGAGCAAAAGAATGAAGGTCGAGACCCTTCCCACCCAGACCAGCTCTTTTTCGCTCGCCTTAGGCTTGAAGTAGTGATGGTAAAGGTCGCGGGTGGCATACGAGGCGCCGAGGTTCAAGTGCGCCGAGATGGTCGAAAGGTGAATGGCCACGACGGCGGCGAAGAAGAGCCCGATCATGCCCACCGGCAGGTATTCAAACCCCAGACGATACCAGGCCATCTCTGACTGAGCTGTTTCTTTGATCCCGGGATAGAGGGTAAAAAAGCCCAGGATGGCGACAGCCCAGAGGGAGTTGCGGACGATGATCAGGGCGGTTCCCGACCAGATGGAATAACTGGCATCGCGGACGGTTTTCGCCGATTGAATGCGCTGGGCTTCGGGGTACCAGTCGATGGCCGTGCCCATGCCGAACCCGCCGATGACGGCGATGACCAGCATGGTCAGGAACCAGACCAGGGGGAAATCCCCGGAAGTCAGCCCCGAGAAGGCAAAGGGATTCAGCCGCCAGCTCTGTCCGAGGGCATCGAGCTTGGCGATGATCCCATGGGGACCGCCGGCCACACTGATCCCCCAGAAAGAAACGATGACGATGACCAGGAAGGCGATCACGCCCTGCTGGAAATCCGACATGACCACGCCCCAGTATCCGGCCGCCAAAACGTAGACGGCGCAGATCGTGGAAAAAAGGATTAGGCCGAGCCACTGCGGCCAGCCGAAAAGATAATGGCAGAGCTTGCCCATGGCCATGCCCACCCAGCCCAGGACGAACATGTTCATAAAGACCTGCCAGCCGGCGATCCAGCCGCGCAGAAGCTCCGCTCCCAGGCCCGAAAATCGGAGTGTCTGCCATTCGGCCTGAGTGTAGGCCAGAGAGCGGCGGAAAATCCTGGTCGAGGCAAAAGCCGATATGGCGCACCAGGCCGAGAAAAAGGTGTACCAGATCCCCCTCAACCCGTACTGATAGATTACGCCGCTGACCCAGATCGGTGTGTCCGTGGCCGTATGCGTGGCATAGACTGAAGTGGCAGGCAGCCACCAGGGCAGCCCGCGGCCGGCCAGGAAGAAATCGGCCATCGACCTCTTCCCCAGTTTGTAGAATAAAACCCCGCAGACGGTCATGAGGATGATAAAGGCGACGACCCAGAACCAGTCCAGAAAGGCGAAATGGACCATGCCTCACCCCTCCTTATGTCAGCAAGATCACAGCCCTAGAAAGCTGTTGCCAGGCCGGATAAGAAAAGAGCCTGGAGGGCCGCAGCCCTCCAGGCTCTGACAATCGAAGACGTGCGTCTGCTTAGAACTGGTACATGAAGCTGAGACGGACCCTGCGGGCGTCTGACAAGCCTGTGATCCGGCCCCACAGCCCGATATATTCGGCGTTCTGCACATTCGCTGAGTTAAAAGCGTTCAGGACGTCGAGGATGACATGAAATGCGCCGTACTTGCTGAGCTTGAACGCCTTTTCGACCCTGAGGTCAAAGAGAGCGAGAGTCGGTAGATAAGTGGGGTCTGTCTGGATAACGATCCGATTGAGGCCGCCGCTGATGACTGAGCCCTCAATACCGCCCCACTGGGAGCGGACGGCATAGTTTTCCAGTTTCCAGAGGGGACGGCCGGTGTGCATTCTGAAACGAACGCCTAAATCCAATTCAACGTAAGGAATGGTGTAGGATCCTGAGGCCTTGACCTCCAGCTTGGGAACGAACGGCAGCACCCCGTCCATGTTGTTGATGGTGTAGTTCAGGGTACCCATCCAGGTGTCATCGGTAACCATCGGGCCCATCATGTTGTCATTCTGCCGCATGGTCCGCTGGGCCGTGCCGTTGGACCAGGAATAGACGACCGAGGCCAGGCCCTGCCAACGGTTGGAATATCTCTTGTTGAAAACCAGCTGTAAGGCTTGATAGGTCCTCTGCGGCTTTTTCCCGTCATAAGTCTGCATGTTCTCCACACGATAAGAGGTGTTTTCGCCGATCCAGGCGACATCGGACCCGTCGATGACACCGTCACCGTTGTAATCCAGCCACTTGATGCTGTAGAGCTCAACCGTCTGTCCGGTCTCTGTCACGAATGGGACCCTGTCGTACTCCCACTGTTGTCCCGTCTCGCTGTTGATGGGAACGTTAACGAACAGGTTGGCCGCGTGCTTGTAAATATAGGTTCCGCTGACGGAGAAATCTTTGACGAGTTCCCTTTCCAGGTTCACCGAGACCTGGTCCGTGTACATGTCTTTGACGCCGGGCGCGACAGTGAGTGTCCAGGAACGGTCGGACTGGCTCTGGCTCTCGTAGATGGGAGTGGAGCCATAAATGTGCCTGACGGCGTCTTTGAGCTCGTTGGGTTCGCCGCCGATGCCGAGGTTGTCGATATAGCCGTTATGGTTGGCGTCGGCGATATCCCAGGGAACCAGGAAGATCTGGTACGTCAGGTTCGTGGGCTCCATATCCGGACCAAACCGGCGGAGAAATTCCACGGCAAGCGGCATATAATAGCGGCCGTAGCTTGCCCGGAAGACCGTCTTCCCGTCCCCGGTCAACTGGTAAGTGACACCGAGGCGCGGAGAAAAGGTCTTGAAATCGAAAATGTTGTCGGTCTCGGCCCGGTCGCGAAGCGCGGGAGGCGGGCCGTTGATCTCTTCTGGGCTGGTGACGAATTCGTAGACCTTGCCCACTCCGTACTTCGTTGTCATGCGATCGTAGCGGAGACCAAGGTTCAAGGTCAAACGCTCGGTCGGCGACCACTGGTCATCGATGAAGAAGCCCAGGGAATCCGCCGTTCGCACGGTCAAGAACGGATGGTCCTCGACCCGGTTATTGTAGAAAAGTAAGCCATCCTGGATGGCGTTGCCGTAGTACCAAGTCTGCGTTTTAAGATAGTCGATTTTATATCCCAAGCCGGTGACATATCCCCACCAGCCGCCCAAGGGATAAGTGAAATTCGCATAGTTCTGGAAATAGCCGCCCATCCAGTTGCCCCGGCCCTTGGTGAATTGAGCGCCAAACTTGATGTCATGCTCGCCGAGGAAATTCTCGGCATAATAGGACATGTCCGCCTGGACGGTCTGACGGCTGGACTTCTGGGCTTCGACATAGGGGAAATCGCCGGCAATCCCGTATTGAGTGTTCCACTTCCACCAGTTGATGTAGCCGGGATGGCCTAAGCCCCCCTCCGGGATATGCGGCTGGTCGTCGGTCCAGAACCCCAGGTACTTGGCCGTGAAGATCATGCTGCTCGTAGGCAGAAACTGCCACTGGGCCGAAACCGTGTTATTGTAAGTTGTCGGACCATAGGACATCGTGGTGTCCCATTCCGGTTCTGAGCCCCAACTCCAGCCGGCTGACGTGTTGTGTTCATAATGATAGTTCACCCAGGCCCTGTTGTTTTTAAACGGCTCGGCGGAGATCTTTCCGTCAAAGTATCGGCCGGTGTAGGTATTGAGCAAACTCCAATTCACAGGCAAGCTATCAGCACGGATGTAGTCGAAAGCGCCGTAGAACCAGATTCTGTCCTTGATGATCGGTCCGCCTATGGTAAAGTTGCCTTCCCAGTTTGTTTTTGTCGTGCCCGCGAGGACGTCTCCCCGTTGGACATAAAGCCAGTCGCTGCTCCCAAATGCGCCGTTGGCAGGCTGGTTGGTCTTGAACAACCCCTTGAGCTCCGTGTAATAAGCGGCGTTGCCGTGGAAGGCATTGCTCCCGGATTTGGTCAGGACGTCGATCGCCGCGCCGGAATAGCTCCCGTATTCCGCTTTGGCGCCGAGGGCGACGACCCGGACTTCTTCAACAGCGTTGTAATTGACTTTGACCAGCGGCCCAAAGGCCGCGCCGCGGGGGTTCGTGGCGTTGACTCCGTTCACCAGGAAGACATTCTCCATGCTGGAGCCGCCGTAAGCCGTCGGGCTGGGCAGCCATGAGCCCGAGCTCGCGACGTCGAACATCCCCGGAGTGGTCAGAGCCAGGTCATAGAACGCATCGCGAGTGGTCGGCAGCCTGGCCAGCATCTCCCGTTCAAGCCTGGAATCCACTGTCGAGGTCTTGACATCGACAATAGGGCTGGCGGCTATGACCGTGACCTGCTCCTCGATGGCACCCATCTCCATAATCACCTTGATATCGACAGTGCTGCCCGCCCCGAGGATGATATTTTCTTGAACAGATGTCTTGAAACCGGGCAGCGATGCTGTGAGCTTGTATGTTCCGGGAGGAACATTAAGGAAAACATAAGTGCCCTTGGCCGACGTCACGGCGGAACGTTTCCCCATGATGGAAGGGCCCGTTATTTCGACGGTCACTCCGGGAAGGAGCTCACCTTTATCGTCAGTAACCGTTCCCGTTAATTTTCCTTCGAGGACTGACTGCGCCCGCACAACGCTCACATTCACGAGAGTGAAGCAGAGAGTGAGGAAGCAAGTCACAAACAGGAATTTTCTTAACTGAGGCATTATTCTCTCCTGTCTTTTGTTCTTGCCTAAGACCCTGTCTCTGCCGGAGGACCCGGCAGAAACAACCCTAAGCCTTTGATATGAGATTACCGTGATTCCACCTCCTTATAGATAGTTTTATTTAAACTCATCCCTCATAATGATTACGATTATCCCCACAAAAGATCCACAAGAAACTAATATAATTTCCAGTGCTTTTTGTCAAGCCATGACTTTTTTGGTTCTCTTCCATTTAGTGTTGGTAGATAGGATGGTGGAATGCACGGAAATGTCGTCTCTCCTTTCCGTGTATTCCACCCACACAAGATGGAAGAGAACCACTTTTTTAAATCCAAAAAGAAGGAAGAGCGCCGGGCGCTCTCCCTTCTTTCGTGTCTCTTCGCTTAGAACTCGTACATGACGCCCAGACGGAAAGTGCGGGGAGCAACCAACCCGACGACACGCCCGACATCCCTGAGCAGAATGTCCGTGTCCGGAACGCTGACTTTCTTGACCATGGCATTGGTCACAGCCTTGGAACTCAGGAGGTTGAACCCGTCGAGCATGATGCGCAGTCTGCCGCGGGGCAGTTTGAAGCTTTTATCAAGACGCAGGTCCAGGATGCTCAGGAGGGGCATGTAAAGCGGCTCGGTGGGATCCTGGGCCACGATTTGCCCTTCATACCCCGCCTGCGTGCAGATCACCGCATGCTGCAGCAAATCGGTATCTTCCGGGTCAAAGTTCCAGGGATCGAGCTGGCGAATTTGGGAGAGGACCCAGACAGGACGGCCGGTGTGCAGGCGGAAGCGGAGGCCCAGGTCGACTTCGATCTTGGGGATGGTGTAGTTGCCGTTGATCTTGAATTCAAAGCGCGGGGTGAAGGGCATGGGGCCCGTCATGTTGTTGGTGGTCTGGTTGAGGCCGCCCAGCCATTGGTCGGACCAGATGTTTGTGCCTTCCATGTTATAGTCCTGGTCCTGGCGCTTGTTGCGGCCCGCGAACCCGGTCGATTTATTGAAGAGCAGGGAGCCCAGCAGTTGCCAGCGGTTGGAGTAGCGTTTCTTGAACGTCACCTGCACGCCTTCGAAGTTGCGCTCAGCCTTTACGTTTGCGCCGCCTGCCTGGCTTGGAAAGTCGGGCATATTGCGCCACTCAAAATCCTGGTGATCATAAATCCAGGCAATATCGTCTCCGTCGATGAGGCCGTTGCCGTCGTAATCCTTCAGGACGATGCTGTAGAGAGAGACCTCCTGGTTGTTGACGACCTGCGTTTTCACCTCGTACTCCCAGGGTTGCTGGGTGACTTCATTCAGGGGCCATTGCACGATCACGTCTCTGGTCGAGCGGTGTATATAGGTGACCCCCACAGAAAAATTCTTGAAGATCTCGCGCTCCAGGTTGACGGTCCACTGGTCGGTGTGCTGATTTTTCAGGCCGGGCTCGATTTTCAACCCCCAGGAAGGATCACGATAACGGTACACGGTTCTCCAGTCGCCGTTGTCCAACTCTGCATTTATCGGGGTCAAGTAGGGAATCTGCCGGGCGGCGTTGGCGAACTCGCTGCCGGTAATATAGCCGTCTCCGTTCAGGTCGAGGCCGTCCCAGGGAATTGAGTAGAACTCCATTGTACCAAAGGTTCCATCCAGATCGGGGCCGCCGCCCCCGAAGCTTTCGACGCCGATCGGGGTGTAGTACCGCCCGAAGCTGGCGCGAAACACGGTCTTCTGGTCACCGGTCAACGTGTAAGTTAAACCGACGCGCGGAGACCAGTTCTTGAAGTTGAAAAGGTTATCCGAACCCTGGCGGTCGCGGATGACTTTGAGTTCTTCCTTCCAGGCTTGGGGAGTGGCCGGCTGCTCCAGCATCTGGCCGCCCTCGCCGAACCTGGCGCTCATATGGTCGTAGCGCAGGCCGAGGTTCAGGGTCAGACGCTTGGTGGGCGACCACTGATCGTCGAAAAAGAATCCCAGGCCGTCGGACGTGCGCACCGTGCGATGGGGCTTGTTGTAACCTTTGTCGACATAAAACATCAGCCCGTTGTAGTCGCCGTACCAGCTCTGCATATACTGGATGTTATAGATCCAGCGATAGGGGTAGGCGCCGGGGTAATACCCGAAAAACCCGAAGTCTTCCCCGGTTTCGTCGATGAACTCTTTTCCGAAAAAGTCCCCACTGCTGCTGTTCAAGCGGCCGCGGGTGTACTGCACGCCGAACTTGATGTCGTGCTCGCCGAGGAAGTTTTCGGCATAGTGCGACATGTCGGCCTGGAGGGTCGTGCGGTTGGTACTTTCTTTGTGCGCGCCGGGGAAAGCACCGCCAACGCCCGAATCGAAAGGCACACCTTTCCACCAGTTGATGGATCCAGGATGGTTTGGAGCGCCGCTGGGAAGTTCGTTTCTACTATTGACCCAAAAACCCAGGAACTTCAGCGATAGGAAAGTGGCGGAGCTGGGGAACCATTGCCACTGGGAGGAGACGGCGTGGCTCTGGGTATAGTAGTCGTAGGCCATAGAGGGGTCCCAATCCAGGGAACCGTCTGTTATGCCTCCGCCGTTGTTGTTTTCGTAGTGGTAGGACACCCAGGCATGCTGGTTTTTAAACGGCGTGCTGGTGAGTTTGATGTCGGCATATCGTCCGTAAGACCAGGCAAGCGGGTCCCAATTAAGTTCTTTGTTTTTCTTGTTCAGGAAGTTGAAGGCCGTAAAGAACCAGACATTCTTGGAAAAGAAGGGTCCGCCCAAGGTCAGGTCCAGCTCCAGGTCCGATTTGGGATAGGACCTATAATCGTCGCCCGCCTGGAGATAGAGCCAATCGCGGCCCAGGTGGCCGGCTTTCGGTTCCTGGCCTGTGGGAGTACCCAGCTGGCTGTAAGCTGTCAAAGAACCCTGCAGCTTGTCGGAGCCGGACTTGGTGATGACGTCGATGGCCACGCCCGAGAAATTTCCGTATTCCGCCTTACTGCCGAGAGCGATCAGGCGGACCTCCTGGACGTTATCGTAGTTCACGTTGATCATGGAGCCATAACCCGCACCGCTGGGGTCGGTGGTGTCCAAGCCGTTTACCAGGAAGATGTTTTCCATCGTGGACCCGCCGTAGGCCGTGGGACTCCCCATGACATTCTTGCCCACGTCGAACATGCCCGGCGTGGATAGCGAAAGGTCATAGAACGAATCGCGGCTGGTAGGCAGTTTATCCAGCATGGCCCGGTCTATCTTGGAGTCGATGGTCGAGGTCTTGACATCGACCACAGGTGTCGCGGCGGTAACAGTCACTGTCTCTTCGATCGTCCCCATCGGCAGGGCCAGGTTGACCGTTATAGAGCTTTCTGCTGTCACTTCGATATTTTCCTGGACGAGGGTCTTGAAACCGGGCACGGAGGCCGTGAGCTTATAGTTCCCAATCGACAACTTGAGGAAAACATATGTCCCTTTCGCCGAGGTGACGGTGGAGCGTTTCCCCATTAGAATGGGGCTCGTTATCTCTACGGTCGCTCCAGGAAGTGGCTCACCTTTATCGTCGGTGATCGTCCCCGTTATTTTCCCTTCTAGGATGGACTGGGCCCGGATAACGCTGACGTTCACGACGGCGAAAACAAAAGCGAAAAAGCAGGCCGCGAACAGGAATATTCTTTTTCTATGCATTTACCCCTCCTGTCTTTTTAATCTTGCCTAGAACCCTGTTTCTTCCGGATGATCCCGCAGTAACAACCTTAAAGCCATTTCTCAATGATTTTCTCGATTCCACCTCCATATTAATTATTTTTTTTTAGACTCATCCCCATTTATTAATAATGATCGATCCCCTCCACAAGTCCACAAGAAATTATTATGATTTCTGTTCCTTCTTGTCAAGCCCTGATATATCTTGCCCTCTCCCAGTTTGATATAAGCTTCTTATATTTCAGGGGTTAGCTGGGGGATTTAATCCTGGAAAGTAATCCGCTTGGGGTCATAATCCGCTTGGGGTCAAACCTACACAATTGACAAATTAGCCTTATCTAAAGAGCCAAAGAAAAAAGTGTCAATTGTGTAGGTTTGACCCCGCCACACGCCATCTTATTATCCACCGAGCTTCCTAAAACTGGGAGAGGGCAAGCTGATATATGATTAGCTGGCGAATTTACTTCTTTATCTGTTCCTTCAGTTTCGTAATCAGGTCATCCAGAAATTTGATCTTTTCCTGGTCAGTATATCCGGCTTTTGCTTTCTCCAAGCATTCTATGGCTCTTTCAAAATTGGCCTGGTGAATATAACATCTTCCGGCCATCTCGAGATAAGCAGGGTCATCCGGCTTTATGCTCAGCGCTTTTTCAAAACGAGGCAGGGCCTCGTCCACACGGTTCATCCCGAAAAGGATCAGGCCGGAGTTGTAGGCGGCATCCGGGTTGTTGGGGTCCAGGTCGAGGGTCTTCTGGTAATATTCGAGGGCCTTGTCGAGATCGTTCTGCTGCTGATAACAGACCGCCAATTCAAAGTAAGCCGGGGGGAACTTAGGAGCCATTTGAGTGACCTGAGTCAAGGCGTCGATCGCTTCCGGATACATTTGTTTCCTGGCGTAGCTCATCCCGATGAAGTAGAGCGCGTTGGGATCTTCGGGGTTTTTATCCAAAACCCCTTCGAGGAGCGCGATGGCGCCGTCCAGATCTCTCTGTCTGATTTTTTCGACCGCCTCTTTGACCGCGCCCTGCATTTCTTTCATGAGCTCGGCTTCCTTGATCAGGGCCTGGGAGACGAGAATAACAGGCGGGATTTCGGTTTTCAGCATAGTGTCCTGGGGCGTCTCGAATCTCCACTCATCCTCTTTGACCGCGTATCCTTCTTTCTTAAAGGTGACCTTATAGACTCCGTGAGGCAGGCCGGCAAACTTGAACTCGCCGTCCTTTTTTGTCTTGATGGTGTAGCTGCGGCTGGTGGCGACGTCCCGGAGAGTGATTTCAACACCCTCCAGGGGGTTTTTCTGCGTGTCCAGGACTTTTCCATAAAGATAATACTCGCGGTACTGGCCGGAGCCGGGAAGAATTAGGATAAGGCCCGCTAATAAAATATACGTCCCCAGAAGCTGATGGTTTCGATATCTCATGATTCACTCCTTTTTCGATTTGTATATGTTGGCCTTTCGCAGAGCCTCATTCATCTTTTCCGGTTGCTGTTCGCGGTTATAGATATCAGCTAAAAGAAAGTAGCCGAGAGCCCGAAGCTCGGCTGTTTCTGCAAGGGAAAGCCCTTTTTCGACCAGCGCCCGGACCTCATCGAGAGGGACCGGCTCATAGAGCAGGCTCCTGGCGAGAAGGAGGTACCCTTCTGCCAGCTTGGGAGTTATCTTGACGACCTCCCGCATTTGCCCCAGAGAACCGGACCTGTCTCCAAGCTTAAAAAGGACCTTCCCCAGGTTGAACCGGGCCTTGAACTCCCTGGGGTAGTTGGCGACTTCCGCGGTATAGGCCGCCCGGGCCTCTTCGAGTTTCCCCTGCTCCTCATAAAGCAGCCCCAGATTGTAGTTGGCCAGAGGGAATTTCGGGGATTCCTGGATGATTTCCTTGAGCGTCGTTTCCGCCCGGTCATACTGTTTAAGGCCCACCAGACAGACAGCCAGATTGAGGCGGCTCCGGGCGATTTTCGGCTGGAACTCGACCGCCTTCTCGACATAGGGGAGGGCCTCATTAAATTTCTGTTTTCCCATATAGATCTCGCCGATGATCGTACAAGCCTGGTTATTCCGTTCATCCACGGCCAACGTCTGCTTGCAGAGGGCGATGGCGTCTTCGTCCTTCCTTTCTTCGACCAGGATATTGGCCATGCTGATCAGGGCTTGAATGCTTTCAGGGTCTTCTTTGAGGACGAGCTCCAGTTTGGCTTTCGCGTCCTCCCTCCTCCCTAGTTCTACATAGCAGGTCGACAAAAGCAACAGAGCTTGGGGGATGGTCGGCTCCTCCCGGAGCGCGGACTCCAGCTTTGCGGCGGCTTCGGCATACTGGTCTTTCATGACCAGTTCGCCGGCGGATGTGACGGCCGAGAAAACCGGCAATTTATCTTTGGGGTCGGCCAGCGGTCCCGCCCCGCTGGCTGCTTTTTTTGCGGAGACCGGAGCCCCGATGTAACCCAGCGCGGACAGCCTCTCTACGGTTTCCTTGTCCAGGTTGGCTGCCTGAGGGGTTGGAGCGCCCTCGCTTGTTTCGGCTATGAGCCGGTCCAGCTCCGTTTTCATTTTACGGACAATGTCGGAATATTGTTGGAAGAGGTTCGTCTGTTCGTCGGCGTCTTGAGTGAGATCATAGAGCTCAGCCTTAGGAGCATCGATATATTTATAATGTGGTGTTCGCAAGAAGCGGAGAGGACTCCATCCAAACTGAATATTCGGGGCCATCGATTCCCCATAAGCATAACTTTCTTCTTTTTTCTTTGGTTGAAACATCAATGGAAGCAGGGATTTGCCGTAGACCTTGATCGGGGACTTGATCTTGGCGAGCTCCAAAAGCGTAGAAAAAACATCGACGGCCCTGACCTGGGAGGAGACGCGCCGCCCCCGCAGCTCCTGAAATGGAGCGACAACCAGAAACGGAACATGGACGGCGTATTCATAAATAAAATAGCCGTGATTCGCTTCCCCGTGGCTCCCCAGTCCTTCGCCGTGGTCGCCAATGAGGATCAGGACGGTATTCTTATCCAGGCCGTTCTTCTCCAGCCAGGCGACACACCGTCCGATCTGCTCATCCATGAACGCGATCTCGCCGTCGTACAACCCGGTGAAGCCCCGCCGGCGGTATTCGGAGAAATAGGGTTCCGGAGGCTCGTAAGGTGCGTGGGGATCATAGAGATGGATCCAGGCGAAGAAGGGATTTGCCTTTTGCCCTTCCAGCCAGGCTAGCGCGGCGTCCATCACCAGGTTGCCGGGTTTTTGAATGGCCCCGAGGTCAATATGCTTGTATTTTTTCAGGTCGAATTGATCGTCGTAATGCTGGAAACCTTGCTTGAGCCCCCACCGGCCGTCAAGGACGAAGGCGCCGATAAAAGCCCCGCACTGGTAGCCCCGAGCTGAAAGCACCTCGGCGATGGTCGTCTGCTCTTCGCTCAAAGCCGTGTTCCCGTTGACCCGGACGCCATGGTACGTGGGATACATGCCGGTCATGATCGAACAGTGGGAAGGAAGCGTCAGCGGAGATGAGGCAGCGGCCTGCTCAAAAAGGACACCTTTTTGGGCCAGGGAATCCAGGTTCGGAGTCCTGATATTCGGATATCCATAGCAGGCCAGATGGTCGGCCCGTGTCGTGTCCAGAGTGATCAGGATGACATTGGGTTTTTCGACCCCGCTCTTCGCCCAGAGCTTCTCGACTCTTTTAGCCGGGTCTTTCTCGGGCCGCAGGAAAACCCACAGAAGGGCGGCGATGATCAATAAACCCGCAGCCAGGACAATCCTTATCGGCGTCTTCTTTCTTGTTTTCATCCTGAACTTTAAAGATAACTTTTTACCGCGAATTTTTCAACAAGGCCCGGTAGACAGCCCAGACCGCGCCGGGCCGCATATATTTCATCGCCCGGAAGAGTTTGTCGCCGTATTTGGCCTTGGGATCGTTCCAGACAACTTCATCAGGATTCAGGTAGGCTTCGGGCGTCTTGAAAAAGTAACCCTGGCCGAACGGGCTGTAAACGACATGATAAACACCATAGGCCGTATGCAGGCCTTCTTCGGGGAGCCCGTAGAGAACGCAGTTGGCGGCCAAGGCATAAGTCGTCCCCACCCAAACCTCGTCACCCTGCTGGCTCCGGAGCTGTTTCCCTTCCTTGGTCCGGCCGTTCACGGCCCCCATCAATCCTCCGCCAAACCCGAGCACATTATTCTTATAGATTGTACGCAGGGCTCTCTCGGCCTGTTCGCGGGGAATGATCCGTCCCGCCTCGGCGTCTTCCAGGCCGAGCATTCTGGAATACCAAACCCCGAAGAGCTGGTCGGCCATAATGTCGTCCGTCGAAGCATCGATGTTAAAATATCCGCCGGCCTCGTTCCACAGCTTCTGGAGGGCCTTCTGACCGGAGGCAAACCAGGTTTTATATTTTTCATTGACGTCTTTAATGCTCTTCCCGTCGAGCTCGCTCGTCCCTTGATCCATCAAGGCCTGTCCCATCGTGAACGTGGTTTTCAAGGCCGCCAGCCAGAGCATCGTACAGTAAGCGCTCTCCCCTTTCATCCTCCAGGTGTCATAAGTCTGGTCGGGGATGCCCTCGTTGAGAGGGACATGAGTTGAGGGGTCGGCAAACCTTTTTTCCAGAGTATCCAAGGCGAGAACCGAAGCCTGGAAAGCCTGTCTCAAGAAATCAAAATCCTTGACGCCGCCGGCCAGAAAATCGCGGTAGGAGCGCAGGGGGAATTTCGGGTTCAAATCTTTCCAGACATTGCCGTTCTGCCAGTCAAAAGCGTTGAGGATAGCCCAGGGCCGCAGGCGCGGCGAGCCAAGGTCATGAGGCACCATCCCAGAGACCTTATTCGTGCTCCAGTAATAGCCCTTTTTATCTTCGGGAACTTCTTTGGGAAATACGACGGCATATTGATAGGCCTTGAAGGCCGGGTCCTCCCAATCCACCGTCCGGGCAAAGAAGCGCATATTGGCCATCTCGAGCTCGGGCCACAATTCGAGGACGTGCCAGCAGTAGGAATCGACATCGAACGTCCCGTACATGAGATAATCCGCGCTCTCCAGATAGGAATGGAGGTTGGTCGAGGCGTCCCAGATGCTTGTTTCGACCAGGACGTAGAGCTCGTTGAAGAGTGCTTGTTTCAACCAGCCGGGAAGACGCTTCTCCTGGATGATCGTCCGCTGCCAGTCGTCAATGGCTTTTTCCCATTCGTTGTATTTGTCCAGGGCTTCGCAGGCAATGGCGAAAGCTTTGTCCCCGCTTGCTCCAAAAAATTCCGTGTATTTCTTTCTGTATTTGATTCCTTTTTCGAACTCGTAGTAAGGAAAATCCCAGGCCACGACGATCGGGAATTCGACGCGCTCACCCGGCCTCAGGGTCAGCTTGACGGCGATGGCTCCGGCCAGGCTGTCTTCGTAGGAAGAGATGCGTGATTCCCGCGAATTGGTGAGTGTGCCGTCGGCCGAGAAGCTTTTCCAGACTTCGCTCCCGTCTTCAGCCGGGTCAAAGTCGGTCTGGTAATAGACCGCGGTTTTACCCGGTATCTCAAGGGCAGCGATGGCCATCGAGCCTGTCAGGGCGTTTCTGGTTTTTGGGTCCTGGCCTTTTTCGCAGAAAATGAGGCCTTTCTTGTTTCCCTCCTGGACAAATTTGTTGGAGGCCCGGGAGCTCTTTCTGTCCCAAGCAAAATCGCCCGCATTGGGTTTGGGTTTCGTCTCCCAGCCAACCATGTTCTGCCAGGTCAGCATGACGCTGACTTCCACCGCCTCGCGTCCAGGGTTTTCAGCAATCCATTTATAGACGGCCACAGGATAGCTTGTCTCCCGGTAATTATGAGGGATGACCGGCGAAAATTGGGTTACGGCAATCCTGGCCGGAAAGGCTTCGTTCGCTTCGTAATAAAAAAACCGGATTTGGGGAAGAGGGCGTAGTAGCTTCCTTTGCCTTCCGGATATTTCCATTTCCAGGTTTGAAGCACAGCAGAAGGCGGAGCGTCTGCGGAGAGGGTTTGGGCAATCGTCTTCTTCCCTTTTTTCATGCAAACATGGAACTGGTTGGCCCAGACTGTCTCATCGACCATCCAGCCGAGCTTCAAAAACCAGTACCTGAAATTGCCGCTCATCGTCCATTCAAAAGAGCCCGCCCCGATTCCGCCCGCAGGGCAGGCGCTTCCTTCGTGCGTGGCATCGATGTTGCCGGGAGAGATAGTCTGACCGAAGCGGTCGAGCTTATAGCCGATCGGCCGATCAAAGGCGCAAGAGGGAAAACGGCCGAGGTTTGAGGGCGAATAATTCAGTTCTTTTAAAACATAGTCCAGGATTTGTCGGTCCTGCTTCAAGCCTTTTTCGGCCGCGGACTGAATCAAATGGCCGAGGCGGCCGTCGATCTCCTCACCCCGGTCATCGCAGATTCCTTTTTCCATCAGGAGCTCTAAATACTGCCTTCTCAGCGCACTGCGGATATTCTCCGGTTTATCCACCGAAGAGACCGAAAGGCCGGGGTGGCCAAGACTCGTTAGGGGAGACAAAAAAATTAGAAGGTGCGAGACCGCGAGAGGAAAAATAAGGCTAAACAGAAAATGAAAGACCGGGGGTTTTCTTTTTTCTGGATGCGTCATTTCTCCCTCCTTCTCAATTAGACCCTTATCATGGAATGGCCATTCCCTATTTTAGCAACTCTATGAAGGCATCATAATAGCATTAAATCTAAATCAGGAATAGGCGGCGCAGCGCCGGTCCCCGCTGTGCCAAGAAACTCGGAGAGACGGCCATCCGCGGAGCGAATCACCTGCCTCGGGAAATTTGCTCGTGCAAAAACAAGGACATTTTGATAAGATAAGTGCGATCGGGAATCAACGGTGAGTGATATTCGCGTCAAGCCGGTCCGTACGAGGACCGAGTTCTGCCAGTTCCTGCGTTTCCCCTGGAAAGTCTACAAGGGCGACCCGAACTGGGTGGCGCCCCTTCTCATGAACGTGAAGGAGAAACTCAACGTCCGCAAACACCCCTTCTTCGAGCACGCCGAGCGGGAGCTGTTCCTGGCCTATCGGGGCGATGATCTCATGGGCCGCATCGTCGCCATCATCGACCGCTACCACAACGAGTTCCAGAACGAGCGAGTCGCCTTCTTCGGCATGTACGAGAGCCTGAACGACCCGGCGGTTGCGGCGGCCCTCCTGGATACCGTCGCTGCCTGGGGAAAGGCCCGCGGCCTGGACACTCTGCGCGGGACGGTCAACCTCTCCCTCAACGATGAATGCGCTTTCCTCCTGGAGGGGTTCGACTCGCCGCCCGTTATCATGATGCCATACAACCCGCGGTATTATCTGGATCTCATGGAGACCTGTGGGCTGGACAAGGCCAGAGACCTCTATGCTTTCCACATGCTCACGGGTGCTCCGACCCCGGCACGGGGCCAGGCCGTCATCAACCATGCCAAGGCCTCCCTTCCCGTGACCTGCCGGACTATCAATACGAAGAACTTGGACGAGGAGGCCGAAAGGATCAAGGCCATCTACAACCAGGGCTGGGTGAAGAACTGGGGTTTCGTCCCATGGACCGATCTCGAGATGAAACACATGGTGAAATCGCTCAGCCAGCTGGCCGATCCGGATGTCGTCATCCTGGCCGAGGAAAAGGACGGCACGCCCGTCGGGTTCGCCTTCGGGATCCCGAACTACAACGAGATCCTCCTCAGGATGAACGGCCGGCTCCTGCCCTTGGGGATTTTCAAGATCCTCCTCGGCCGAAAGCAGATCAAGAGTTTGCGGGTCCCCGTCTTCGGCGTGGTTCCAGAGTACCAGAGAACGGGCCTCAGCTTCCTGCTTTTCGCCAAGATCAAGGAGAACGCCTTCCGCAACGGGTACATCTGGGCCGAGACGTCCTGGCAGCTCGAGGACAATGAAGCCGTCAACCGGTTTGTCCTATCCCTGGGCGGCGATTTGTATAAAAAATATCGTATCTACGAGAGAAAGATCCTCTGATAACTGGCTTATTCTTAACTAATGCAAACGTAATATGTTATGTGTCATTGCGAGGCGGCCTTGCGCCGTGGCAATCTCTAAAACGTTTAGAATCTTATGGTTGGGGAGATCGCCACGCTTCGCTCGCGATGACAAAGTAACAATACTTATTACGTTTACATTAGATCCCGAATTTGCCTCGAAGAATCGACCGGCCGCGGACGATGGTGTCGGTCACATTAAAATCCTCGTCAAAGATCGCCAGGTTGGCATATTTCCCAGCTTGAATGCTTCCGAATTTGTCATCGAGGCCGAGAACGCGGGCCGGATTTAACGAGGCCATGTTGATCGCCTGGCTTACAGTGATTCCTGCCCAGCGGAGGATGTTTTTCACCGCCCGGTTGAGGGTCAAGACACTTCCCGCCAAGGCGCCGCTCTCGCTTAGCCGGGCTTGGCCATTTCTGACGACGACATCGAGTCCACCCACTCTAAAATCGCCGTCGCCGAGTCCGGATGCGTTCAGGCTGTCGGTGATCAGACAGATCTTGTTCACGCCCTTCTGCTTGATCGCCAGCCGCAGGGCCGCGGGATGGACATGGACGCCGTCGGCAATAAGCTCGGCCGTGACCGTGCTTGAGTCTAAGACCGCACCGATGACACCCGGCTCCCTGGGCAGAAACCCGCTCATGGCGTTGTAAAGATGGGTGGCGTGCGTGATGCCGCGGTCGAAGCTTTGAATCGCCAGCTCATAAGTCGCTTCCGAGTGGCCGATAGAGATCACCACGCCTTTCTCTCTGAGCGCCGGAATGAACTTCAGGTTTTCGCCGACTTCGGGAGCGACCGTGATAATGGTCTTGAGACGGCTCGTGGAATCAACCAGAAGGAGCATATCTTCGCTATCGATGGGTTTGATGAATTCGGGGTTCTGAGCGCCCTTCTTTTTGAGACTTAAAAAGGGGCCTTCGAGATGGATCCCCAGGATCTCCGAAGGGAGATGCTTTGACAGGGCAGCTTTCACATTGTCCACCGCGGCAACGATTGAGGGGATAGAAGCAGCCAGGGCCGTCGCGACGAACCCCGTCACCCCGCAACGCGCTTGGTGCATCGCGATACTGGCGAGTCCCGGCCCGCTGGCGTCAATGACATCATGACCCATGGCTCCGTGGAGATGAAGGTCGATGAGTCCGGGCGTGATATAATTGGCTCCATAATCAAAGGTGACGATATCTTTGGCCGCAAGATTATCTTTGGCAGGATACACGCCTGCGATTTTCTCGCCTTCGAGAACAACAACGCCGCCTGTTAAGACCTCGTCGGCCAGGACGACATTCCCTCGAAGAGCAATTTTTTCCATGCTGAAGCCTTTTCTCTAATTTACCGCTTTTCGGCCACTAAATAAAGTCGAGGATCTCCGAGTTTATAAGCTTTTTTAGCGGTCGAGCTGTAAACCGCGATCGTGTCCTTTTCGGGCCAGCGGCACGGAATGCCGGCCATAACCACAGAAAACATCCAGGAGGGAGCTTTTCTTCCTGAAACTGATGATTTCCTGGATAAAATCGATTTCAGCGCCGGTCAGACTCTCAGGGACGACTTGGCGCCGGAATTCCAGGGCCAGTCCCGAAAAAAAGGTCTCATACCATTTCGACACGACGTCTTCTCCTGAATCTGCATTCTCATGAAGAGCACAAGATCTATCCCCATCTTCACTGAGAGCTTGTTGATTTTTTATTCCTTTGTGTTCTTCCTAAGTGGATTTTCGAGTCTTCAGCAGCCGCATGATGACCAGTTGAAGGATGACGATCATCGCGCAGCTAAAAACAGGAATGAAGAAGCCGTGGCGGAGGCTCGAGGCCATAGCTACTTTTCCCGTCAGCCAGGGAGCGGTCATCCCGCCCGCGAGGCCGATCACAAAGATGACAGAGAAGGCCGTCCCGGAGAGCGCGGGGAAAGCTCCGCCGATGATGGCCAGGGTCGTCGGATAAATAGCGGCAAAACCCAGGCCGATCAAAACAGCTCCAAGAGCAGCCAGTCCTCCCGTGGGCGAGGCGGCCAAGATGACGGCCGCCACGAGCGAAAGAAGCGCGCTCCCGAGAATCAGGGTTTCGTTCTTTACTGCCCGGACCAGCCTGATGACGATAAGGCGGCCCATCATTATAGCCGCCCAATACCCCGCCAAAACGAATGAGGCCGTCGTAGGAGTCAGATGGAAAAACTCATTGAGATAGGTGGACGTCCAGCCACCGACGGTGAACTCGTTTCCTGACTCGAAAAAAAGGAGAAATCCGCAGAGCCAGAGCAGCGGATGGCCCACGACCTTGGCGGCCCGGCGGAGAGGAACTCCCTGCGGCTGCTTAGCCGCGGGAAATCGGAGCAACAGATAAATCGCAAAGGGAATCAAACTCAAAAGAGCGGCCACGATCAAGATCGCCGTGAGGCCGATCGTCCCGAGCAGCGTGCCGATGAGAAAAGGAATGGCCAGGGCGCCAAACCCGAAGAAAACGCCCAGAAGATTGAGGGCCGAGCTTCGACGCTCCGGATAGAGGTCGCTCGTCAGGGCGTTCGAACCGCCGTTGAGCCCCCCTCCTCCGAACCCGAGAAGCACGGCCGCCAGGATAAGAAAAGAATAGGTTGAGGCGAGGTTAAAAAGAAGGAGCGAAATGGCCACGACCGAAGAGCTCAACAGGAGGAAGGTTTTATAGCCGAACCGGTCAACAATAGGCCCGAAAAAAACAGACACGGCCAGCATAGCCAAGTTCATGTAAAAAAAGAGGTTGCCGGCTTCGCTCTTGTTGAACTGGATCCTGGAAAAGAGGGACGGCAGGATGGCCCCCAGAACAGCCATGACGATGCCGAAGACGAAAATCCCGGCGCAGGCCGAGGCCATCAGCGAGCGGACACCGGCCTGCTTCCGCTCATTTTTTGTGTCTGATGTTTCCATTTTGGCCCTCTTTTTTTGTCTATCGACTCGATATGTTTTGTAGACTTTGTTCGTCATCGCGAGACATCGAAGATGTCGTGGCGATCTCAAACTGAGATTGTTTTGCTAAGGCTCGCCATGACCTGCCTCCCTGGCAAAAAAATATTTGCCGAATTATTATTCAGGGCAATCCCCGCTGGTCTATCCTTTTTTCCTCTGCGTCCTCCAGGGCCTCCGATAATAAAATTCTGAAAAGGCCTCGTAGACTTTTTCCATGTGGCCCTTGGGAACGCCCGGCACATTCGGGGACACGAACGTGGGCGGCACTTTTCCCTTTTTCGCTAGAAGCGCTGCCGTTTCCGCGACAAGAGACATAGCGATGGTGACGGCAGCCACCGTTGACCCGGCCGCCACTTTCTCCAGCTGACCGACATCAACGAGGGCATCCTCCGGTGGAGTGCAATTGTCGACGGCCACATCGGCCAGGTCGGAGAGGTATTTTCCTGAAGAGTGTTTCGGCTGGGAAACCTTGAGGTTGGCGTGAGAGGAAATAGTGATAATTTTCAATCCTTTTTTCCTGGCCTCTATGGCCATCTCGATCCCTGCCGCATTCAAGCCGCCGTGAGAGAAAACGAGCAGGCAGTCCCGTCGCTCGAGCGGATAACTCTGCAAAAAAACCTTAGCATATCCTTCCTGCCGTTCGAGCCACAGAAGCTCCCGCGCTCCGCCCGGCCCGATGACGTTCGACCACATCAAGCGCGGGTCATAAAGCGGGAAAAACCCGACAAAGCTTCCATACCGGGGAAAGATATCGAGGACGGGAATGACCGAATGGCCGCTCCCGAACATGTAGACTCGACCGCCGCTCCGCATGGATTTGGCCATGACCGCGGCCGCCCGCTGAATATTTTTCGATTCCTTTACTTTGATCTTCTCCAGAATGGATTGAATCTTGCTCAAGTAATCCAATGAAGACATTTGTAGCCTCCTCCCCTGCCCCGGTTACTCGACGCTATCCCAGGCTAGTTTCGCCGCACCGTAAAGCCCGGTGTTCTCCCCCAGAAAGGACAATTCTATCCTGACCCGGCGCGCCGCCAGGGGCTGAGCCCATCTTTTGAATTCTTTTTTTATAGGTTTGAGCAACAGGTCGCCGGCCCGGAATAAACCTCCACCGAGGATAACCATCTCCGGGTTCAAAATGCTGACGATATTGGCGATTCCCATGGCCAGGTAAGAGACCGCAGCCGCCACGATTTCGCCGGCCAGCGGGTCTTTGGCCCGAGCCGCCTTGACCACAGTTTCTGCCGTTATTCTCTCGATTTCTCCTTTGACCATCCTCTCCACCAGCGTGGGCTCACCCATTTTGATAAGCTCAATGGCTTTCCGGCCGACGGCGCTTCCTGAAGCTTCCGCTTCAAAACATCCCGTCAGGGCATACTCGCTCCTGAACCTCGGGTCAAGGGCGAACCAGCCCACGGCGCCGGCAATGTCCCGGCTGCCCCGAATGAGTCTCCCTCCCGCCAGGATTCCTGCGCCGATGCCTGTTCCCACAGCCAAAAAAACGACATCCTTTTTCCCCCTGGCGACTCCGCACCACTGCTCGCCCAGGACATAGGCGCTGCGGTCGCTATCGAGGACGAGAGGCGTTTTGATTTTCCGCTGCAACCTGTCTCGTAAAGGGTAATGGTCCCAGCCGGAGATGTTGGGAGCCCAGACAAGCCCGTTCTTCTGGAAGACAACGCCCGGGACGCAGATTCCGATCGCCTGAATCTCGCCGTTCCTTTTTCCGGCATTCATCTCGAGTTTGCGGATGATCCCGATAATCTGCCGGACAGGCCTTTCAGCTTTTCCTTGAGCGATAGGAACTTTTTCCCGGCCGGTCATCCTGCCGTCTGCCGTAAACAAAGCAGAGGAAATCTTCGTCCCGCCGACATCGATCCCCCCGCAAAAAAATTTCCTTTTGTTACCTTTCAATTTATCACCTCACCGGAAGCTAACTGCGCTCCGTCTTGCCTGCGTTGGCCAAAGACCGCAAAAGGAATCCGCACTCGCGTGGGTGGCGCGGTGTCAGTCCCCGCAATGCCCGCAGCGAATAAGAAACGGAGACGCTCTTAAAGACTCTGATCTTAGGATATTAACCCCTCCTACCTCCCCTGGGTAATCAGGGGAGGCCAAAGAAGTCAGCGTCTCCAAATCGGTCGGCGGGTGGGAGGGTCTTAAGCGAGGACGGACGGGGACACAACGCGACAGGACCCACGCCAATGTGAGTTTGCGGGCCTTCGAGCCCAGACCCCGAGCCTTCATATTTTTTCCAGCGCCACAACCCAGACCTCGCCCGGCTCCAGAATTTTCTCCAGGAGTAATCTGTTGTCCTTTTGCTTCAAAGTCACATCATCCTTCGTTTCCAGGTTCCTGGCTTTATAACTGCCGTCCGCCGCTGCGACAGCGAACTTGGCCAACGTCTTTTTCTCACCCCGGTTAAACCCGAATAAAATCTTGCCGTTCGGCCCTTCGAGCAGCCGCGGTTCTATCAGAACATCTTTCTCGGCACTCGTGACCTCGACCGGTTTGACAAGTTTCAGCCATTCAAAAAGGCCGGCGAAGAACTTGCCGTTGTTGGGATTCTTGAAATGGTAGTAAGCCGACCCGATAAAAGAGCCGACAATTATGGCTTTCCCCTTGCCGTAGGAAGCAGAAACAATGGCCGGCTTTCTGTTTTCAAATTGAGCCAGGACCTCGGCCTTATTGCCCAGGAGCTCAAATCCTTCTTCAAAGAAAAGCGTGTCCAGCTGATCTCCGTCCTGGAGCCATGGAAGCGCTTCGTGATTGCCTTTAATAAAGAGGACTGAGGTCTTGGCCAGGGGCATGAGAGAGGATTCCCGGCAGCCCAAAACCTCATGCAGCCCTCCTCCTGGAATAACGTCGGAAGAAAACCCCCGCTCATCGACCCAGCCGCAGCGGGCTTCGGTAACCAGCACGCCGCCTGCCTCAACATAGGCAATGAGTTTCTTGATATCAGCCTGGCTCATCATCACAGGATATGGAACGATAAGCAGCTTGTACTGGCTCAGCTTTTCGGGCGTGAGGTCGAGGACATGAAGAAAGTCCACGGGCATGCCCCTCTCAAAAAAGGCTCGATGGATGCCCTGCAGAGATTCGCTGAGGTTATTGTACCCGATTGTCTGTCCTTCGCCGGTGTAGGCTTGCTGTCCTCCGACCATGTGAGAAAGCGGGTTATAAAGAACGGCCACCTCAGACTTGGGCGGGTGACTCCGGAGGAAAAGCTCCATGTTCTCGGTGATGACCCGGGCAATCTTTCCGGCTTCGACAGCGCGCTCGGTCACTTTTCCATCCAGCTCCACAAGCCCGTATCCTCCGGCTTCATAGCCGGAGCTCATCGGATAGTAGGCATAGATATTGACCGCCCTGGCCCCGCAGGCCACCGAAGTCCACATCCAGTCGCGAAGGTCCGCCCCCACAACCGGGACGCTCAATTTCATTCCGAAGACGCCGTAGCCGGCCTGGAGCTCTCCGATATAAAAACCTCCGTTCGCTAGATTCATCGAGCGGACGAAATCATTCCCTGCGGCCCTGTAGAAGACCGGCCAGGGCCGGATGGTCCAGGCATGCTTGGGGTAAATGGAGACGCCGTAATAATCCACGACACCCGCCATTTTCCGGTCATCGGGCGTCCCGCTCCAGACCGGCTTCGTGAAAAGACCGGGGGTGGCGGAATGGCTGGTCACGACGGCCTGGGGAACAATAGCCTTGACGGCTTCGGCTTTCATAGCCAGGTCCTCGGCCAGTTTATCCGAGATATAGTTCTTATAATCGATATAATCTGTATAAGTCAGGATAGTGCCGAACCGGGGAGGCTGCGCTTCCTCCCAGGTTTGGAAAGTGCGGTACCAGGCTTTGTTCAGGTTGGCGAGAGTCTGATATTTTGCCTCGAGCCATTCCCGGAAGCGGGCCTGGCTGGAGGGGCAGTAGCAGAACTGCAGGTATTCCAGGTCGCCCAAGTAATTGATCTCAGCCCAGTTAATGATATGCGGCTCGCTCCACAGGTCCCACCCCAGAAAGGCCGGCTTGTCCTTGACCGCCTTGGCCGCTTCCGCAAAGAACCGGAGAATCTTCTGGCGCACCTCGAGATGATCAAAGCAGAACCCGGGCGCGGCCTGGGATTCGACGGCCAGGCCGTTCGAGGCCACAAACTTGGAGTCAGGGTATTTCTTCCCGACCCAGTCCGGCGCAGAATCGATATAAACCTGGACGATGACGCGAAGCCCGACTTCGCCGGCGAGGTCGACGAGCGCCCGCAGGGCACTGAAGTCATACTTGCCTTCTTCCGGCTCGCCCGCGGTCCATTCCACCCAGCAGCGGACCGCGTTGAAACCGAGCTTCTTGATCTGCTCCAGGTCCTTTTTCCAGAGGCGCGCCGAGTCGAGGGTCATTTTCTCGAGCATGGGCGCCCGCGCCTTTCCTCCGGCATACCAGACGGAGACGGGAAAGAAGTCTTTATCCTGGGCCGCGGAAGAAGCGGAGCCGGCCCAGCAGCCCAAAAAAAGAACGACAAGGACCAAGGTCATCAGCGATGACCTATTCTTAATGAAATTTATCATGCTTTGTCTCCCTCTAAATTCTGTTCAGGCCGTTGCCCTTCATTGCTGCGTCTTCTTGAAAGACTCTCCCACGACCTTGAGCAAAACGGATGACCCGTTATAATCGTCCTGAGTGATCTCCCAGATGATGACGCCGGCTGCATTTTTCTGCTTAACATAATTGCACTTGAGGCCGATCGACCTCTCGTCATCAAAAGAAACGATCATTGACTTGTCGGGCTTCTGAATATAGGGAACCTGGGCGCAGTCATCCCAGAGGTAAGTCCAGCCGGAACTCAAGAGAGGCATGACCTCATTATAGTCGTAATCAAGACTTGTCTGGAATTTTTGGTACAGGTCAGCGCAGTCAAAAGACCGGCCGTAAAAGGGAAGGCCCAAAAGCAATTTCTCTCCGGGAATGCCTCGGGAAATGCAGTAAAGATAGCTGTCGTTGAAAGAACCGCAGGCATCATTCCCGCAGGAATAGAGAGGCGAGTTATGCCCCGAATGGTCGGTCCACTCCCCGTGATAGTCGTAGGTCATGCAGCCGATGAAGTCAAAGGAACTCACCAGCTCTTCGTAATTGATCCACTTGCCCCAATAATCTTCCGAGGGACCGGCCATGGTGAGAAGCAGCGGCGGGTTCTGGGCTTTGAGGACGGCGGAGAGCTCTTTGATGAAAAAGACGAAATCGCGCTGTTCGACGGGGTTGGAGACAAACTCCCAATCGATATCAACGCCATCGTAGTGATGGGTTTTGACGAAGTCCAGGACCTGATGGACAAACCGGTTTCTCGTTTCCGGCGCCGCCGCCATCCCGGGAAACCCGGCGCAATTCCCCCAGCCGCCGATGCTCATGATGACCTTGACGTCCCAGCGGTGAGCTTCGCTGACTAATTCGGGATAAACATAGTCAGCAGAGACAATGAGATTGCCCGCCGCATCGGGCTTCGTGAAAGCGTGAGCGATATGGGTGAGGTATTCATATTTTATTCTGGTGTGGTCAAAGACATTCTTCTTCCAAGAAGGATAATAGCCCAGGACGACTTTCGTTAAGTTCGGCGGCTCAGCGGGCGGCGGAGGAGGCGGAGGCGAACTCCGAGAGCACATCCAATTCAGTAAAAGGGCCGCAAAAATTAAAATCGGGTTGAACTTCTTGCTCACGCCGGCGCCTCAATAGCTGTCTCTCAAAGAGATCACTCTTAAGGCCTGCCCGAACTGGATTTTATCAACCGGCTGGTCGGTCCTGAAAGCCACTTCATAGGTACGGCCCGGGATCATGTCGAAGAAATTATCGTCGAACCGCCCCTTGAAACCAGGAACGGAAAGGAAGACGTCTTTGGCCAGGCGCGCGGCTTCAAGGCGGACAACGGTCCTGCCGTTCCGTTCGGCGACTTCGGGTTTTATCTCCGGCTGGGGCAGGTCGACTCTCTTGAGCTCGGAGAAATGAAAGACGTTCCCGCTTAGTTTTTCCGTCCCTTTGCGGAGCTCGCAGTATAGATAGACCTCCTCCGGAGGAAGGTTGTGCCTCAGCTCTTCGAGCGGTTTGCTCATGATGATACGGCTGGACCGGGGTTCAAGCCTCACGTCGGTCTTCCCTTCCTGAACTGTCTTTCCGCCGTAGGTAAAGATACCGACGTAGAGTTCGGCATCAACGGGCTGATTCAGGTCCGAGATACCGTAAATTCGCAGCGTCGTACCATCATCGATCGGCGCCGCCAGCACGGGACTGTAAAACCTCTTGGCATAATAATGAAGCGCTTTCCAGGTGCCGTAATAGTCGGTCCCGGACCAGGAGGCGACCGGCCAGCAGTCGTTGATCTGCCAGTAGAGCGCTCCCATGGTCCTGGGCATCTGGCTGCGGAAATGCTCGACGCCGATTTTCATCCCTTCAGCCTGAAGGACCTCGCTCAGCCAGAGCAGAGATTCAAAGTCCTTGGCCAGCCGGTAATGGTCAAGCATGTAGAGAAGGATGAGGCGGTTTCCTTCCGGATGCTTCTGGTGCTGCTCCATGACCGGAGAGGCGATGTTCCAGTCCCCGGGAAGAGTAAACGTCTTGACCGTCTCCAAGAGCGGGAAAGACTGAAACCCGAACTCGCTGAAGAAGCGGTGGAACTTTTTGCGGTATTCCTTGAACGGCTCCTGGCCGTGCCAGATCCCCCAGTAATGCATGTCGCCGGATTTATCCGAGCGCGGGTCGCCGACTTTTTCGGAATGAGGCGAGCTGGGCCAGTAAGGCCTGGCCGGGTCGTATTTCTCTACAGCTTGGGGCAGAATTTCGTGGAAAATTTTCCCATAATCCTCCCAAACCTGCGCCGGATACTGCGCTTTCCAGCCCCAATAAAACCAGCCTTCTTCGCACTCGTTGTTGCCGCACCAGAGGGCAACCGAAGCGTGATGCCGCAAGCGCGTGACCACATCTTCGGCCTCAGCCCTGACATTCTCGAGGAACGCCTCATCACCCGGAAACATGGCACAGGCAAACATAAAATCCTGCCAGACCACAAGGCCGAGCTCATCGCAGAGGTCGTAAAATTCCGGCGACTCATAAATACCGCCGCCCCAGACCCGGAGCATGTTCATGTTGGCTTCGACACAATCGCGGAGAAGGGCTTCATATTTTTGCCGGCTGACGCGCGGCGGAAAGGAGTCGGCCGGAATCCAGTTGCCTCCCTTGGCGAAGAACGGAACGCCGTTAACGACAAACTGGAAGCTTTTTCCACATTCATCCTCATTCTGCTCGAGGGTAAGCTTCCGCAATCCAATTCTTTTCTCGACCGAATCAAGAAGCCGCCCTTTCTGGTAGAGCTCAATTTTCACGTTGTAGAGGTTTTGTTCTCCCAGCCCGGCCGGCCACCACAGGTCGGGATTGATGATGCTGAAGGATTTCTCGTTAATGTTCTCACCCGGCTTCAGGTTCACCGACTCACTGTGAGAGAAAGTCGTTTTTCCAGAGATGGTGGCCTTGACGGCGACCTTATGAGCCTTATCAGCCAGAACGCTCGTTCTGGTTCGGAGCAGCGCTTTGTTTTTGTCGAGAAATTCCTGGGTGATTTCGAGATCTTCGAGGCGGGCGACATCCCAGGCCTCCAGAGCCAGAGGCCGCCAGATGCCGGAGGTGACGAGCCTCGGTCCCCAGTCCCAGCCGAAATGATAGGGTGCTTTGCGGACATGGGGGGAACCGCCGGGAAGTTTGTAGGGCAGCCTCTCCTCCATAACCTTCGCTCGCTGGACCGGCGAATCAAACCGGATGAGGATTTCATTTTTTCCGGTTTTCAGGAAAGGCTTGGCATCGAATCTGTAGCTGCGGAACATGTTATCGGTTTCAGCGATTTTTTGCCCGTTCAAAAAGATTGTGGCAAACGTGTCCAGCCCCTGGGCCACCAGCTCCACACGCGGTTTATTCAAGATCTGTACCGGGATCTTGAATTCTTTCCTGTATTCCCAGTTTTCGTTCTCGACCCACTGGACCTTGACCTCGTTGTCCCGGTAAAACGGGTCCGGAATGAGACCGGCGGCCATGAGGTCCAGGTGCACACAGCCGGGAACACGGGCCGGGTGCCATTCCTCCCGGCCGACCTGGCGGAACTGCCAGTCGCCGTCGAGCGAATATTTTATCAACGCGGCGCCTTCTGAAAAAAGGTAGGGCGAAGCAAGAAAAAAACCTGCCGCTAAAAGGACGGCGAAATAGCGCCCGGTCTTTCTCGAGAATTCCTTTCTCGGCCGAAAAAAAATCATGTCTCCCTCCCGTTTTTCACCCGAGCTGGCCGGCGGCCGCTTCCATGAGCAGAAAGAAGGCCTGTCCTTCGGTCGCTGTTCCGGCGGACTCAAAATCCGGCGATCCGCAGACGCCCTGGACATAGCCAAAATCGTCCACGTTCCGGCGCGCGGCTTCCCTCATCTTTTCGGCCTGCTTCAAATAGGAAGCCTTAAGCCAGCCGCCGCGGACTCCAGAATAAATTGTATAGGCCAGCATCTGGGCCAGATTTGTTTCGACAAACGTCTGCGGATTGTCCACGACATCATAGAAAAGACCATCCGGGCGCCGGCAGGCCAGGCAGCCGTCGATGACGTCCTTCACGTATTTAGCCAGCCGCTTCTTTTCCCCTCCCCTATCCGCCGGGAGTGCTTTAATAATCCTGGCCATTCCCGCCGCAGCCCAGCCATTCCCCACGCTCCAGAAATCTTTCCTGAAAAAGTCGTTTTTGCTATCATCCCAAATGTGGGAAAAGAGCTTCTTCTGCGGGTTCCAGAGAAGCCGCCTGATTCCTTCCACCTGCTTCACCGCTTCCTGAGGCTGGCCGGCCACGGCAAGAAACGGCGGAGCCATGTACATGGAATCGACCCAGACCTGCGGTTTGTTGGCAATGTGATAAAGTGTCCCGTCCTTTCTCCGGGGCGCCTTCTTGAGGAGATATTCGAGCATCTTGTCAGCCGCTTTCTGGAGGCTCGCATCACCTGTTATCTTCGCGGCATACAGGACGGGCTCGCCGTTGGCGGCCGGGTCGGTGACTCCTTCGTTGCAGCTGATCACGGCCAGCCGGCCATCCTCGATCTGGCGCACCACCGCTTCCTTGGCCATAAGAACGACCATCTCCGTTTCCCCGCTCTCGAGCAAAGCTTGAGACGCCACCCCCTGCTCCCAGGCGTCTCTCTGCATCGTCAGCATAGCCCGCTTGACCTTGTCAACAACAGGCCCGGGGTCTTTTTTTGAAGAACCCTGGGGTTGGCCAGCGGCCGCAGGGGCGAGTGCCGAAGCTCCCGCCGAAACGCCCAAGAAAAGGGTATTCCTCAAGAATTTTCTTCTGTCCATGTTTCTCCTTCGGGTCCGGTCATTTCTATTTTAACAATAAATCATCGATCCTGACCAAGCCATAGCCCTCTTTTTGGAGATATATCAAGAGCTCATCCAGCCGCCGATAAAACTTGTCCTTTCGGTCGGGATGCGTGCCGATATGGATGAGCAGGATAAACCCGTTCAAGCCGCGAGGGTCTGACTTCTCATAATCGATGATACTTTTATAGATCTCCTCCGACGACCTGTAGTTCGCCATGTCCGGCGTCGTATAGTCGGCGCTGGAAGACGTCCCGGGGGTGAAGTTGAAGAGGATGAGCCCCAGCTCCTCGGCCCATCCGGCGATCGTCTCATTATACCATTCGTACGGCGGGATAAAATACGGGGCGCTTTCCTTGGCGATGCCGAACGTCTCCATGGCCTGGTAGTTTCCCATGATATCTGAGATGAATTCCTTTTTGCTGACCAGAAGCTCGTCCCTCTTTTCCCAGGAGCAGTAGAGCAGATGCTTATCCGAATGGGGCCCCAGATAATGGCCGTCACCGGCCAGATGAGAAATGAGGCGGGCGTTGGCCGGCTCCCGGTAAAAATCTCCGGTGAAAAAGAAGCTCGCCCTGGCCTTTTTTTTCTTCAAGGTCTCCCGGACGAACTCGCCGCCGTCAGCAAACTCATGACCGGTGAAAACGAGGGCTATTCTTTTCCCGGCCGCATCCCCCCGAATGATGGCGCCCTGGTCAAAGGTATATTTGCCCATTGGCTTCTTTTGGGCTGATCCTGGAAGAATAAGGATGAAAGCCAAGGACACGAGCGCCAGACACACGGCGGGCGATTTGTTTTTAAACATGAGGACAACCTTAGAATTGTTTATATAAAATTCGCCTGGCTAAATCAACACAGGTATCTCTGGGCGCGCGCTCTCAAAAAAGAAATGCGCAGCGGCTACCGCGGCCGGGCCGCGGTGAAACGAGTTGACACACCGCCGGGCGGCCTTTATATTGGAGCAGTGGCTTGTTCAAGAAACAGGCAAAAAAAGAAAGGGAGTCTAACCATGCGAAAACACGCCTCCTTGTTCTATCTTCATCGATACGCCTTTATTGCGGCTGTTTTGCTTGTTGTGGCCGCGCTCTCTCAGGCGGCAGCAATTCCTACCGCGAGGCCGGAAAAGGTCGGCCTCTCGTCCGAGCGTCTGGAGCGGCTCACCCGGGTGATGCAGGACTATATCGGCCAGAGGAAGGTCGCCGGGCTGGTGACGCTCGTCGCGCGGAAGGGAAAGGTTGCCTATTTCAAGGCCTTCGGCAAGCAAGACCTCTACAGGGGGATCCCGATGCCTGCCGACGCCATATTCCGCGTCGCCTCCCAGTCGAAGGCAGTGACCAGCACCGCCGTCATGATTCTCCATGAAGAAGGCCGGCTCCTTCTCGACGACCCGGTTTCAAAGTACATTCCCGAGTTTGCCAACACCCGAGTCGCGGTCCCGGCTGCAGGCAAAGACGCCAAAGGCTACACGACTGTGCCGGCCAGGCGGCCGATCACTATCCGCGATCTTCTTACCCACACAGCAGGAATCTCATACGGAGACGGGCCGGCCAAGGATGCTTACGTCGCAGCCGGAATCCAGGGCTGGTTTCTGGCGGACAAGCCCGAGCCTATCGGTGAGATTATCAAGAAGCTGGCAACCCTTCCCTTCGACGGCCAGCCGGGCGAAAGATTCGTCTATGGATACAACACGGACATTCTCGGCTACCTTGTCGAGCGCGTATCAGGAATGAACCTGGCCCAGTTCATCGCTGAGCGGATTACGGGCCCGCTGGGTATGACCGACACTTGTTTCTTCCTGCCCGAGGATAAGATAGCTCGCTTTACCTCCGTCTACGGTGTGGAAGAAAAAGGCGGCGGTATCAAGCTGGTTGAGGACGCCCGCGATAATTTTTACGTCAAGGGGCCCAGGACGTGTTTCTCCGGTGGAGCAGGACTTTTATCCACAGCCGAAGACTATGCCCGTTTTCTCCTGATGCTTCTCAACGGCGGCGAGCTTGACGGCGTGCGCCTGCTCAGCCCAAAGTCTGTGGAGCTTATGACGGTTGACCACGTGGGCGGCATCTATGGTTCTCAAGCGTTCGGGCTGGGGTTTTGGGTGACGGACCGGCTCGGCCGGAACGGCGAGCTCGGGTCGGTCGGCGCTTTCGGGTGGGGCGGCGCTTATCATACCGTCTACTGGGTCGACCCGGCCGAGCAGCTCGTGGCCGTGTTGATGACCCAGCTTCTTCCCGCGGGCAACAGCGACCTCCACGGCAAATTCCGGACGCTCGTTTACCAGTCCATCGTGGACTCTTACGAAAAACACTGAACGAATATTAATAAAGGATGGTCCCATGGAAATCATCATTAAGCCTGACTACGGCGAGATTTGTCGTGAAGCGGCGGGAATCATCCAGCGGGCCTGGAAGAAAAAGAAATCCCTGGTCTTAGGCTTCCCCACCGGCCGGACTCCTCTGGGACTCTACGAGAAGCTTATTGAGCTTTACGATAACGGGGAAATGGACTTTTCCGACATCGTCACCTTCAACGTGGATGAATATCTGGGACTCGAAGAGACCCACCCCCAGAGCTTCGCCTGCTACATGGAGAATCATCTCTTCCGGCACGTCAATATCAAGAAAGAAAACATCCATCACCTGAGCGGAAAGCCCGACGATATCGAAGAGCACTGCCGCGCCTACGAGATGAAAATCCGCCGCGCCGGAGGGATCAACATCCAGGTCCTCGGCATCGGCACAAACGGCCATATCGCTTTCAACGAGCCGAGCTCATCTCTCTCCTCTCGGACGAGGTTGGAGGCTCTGGCTCAAGAAAGCATCAAGGCCAATGCTCATTTTTTCCAGGATGAAAAAGAAGTTCCCCGTTTTTGCCTGACGATGGGCATCGGGACATTCCTGGAGTCAAGGATGATCCTTCTGCTGGCTTCAGGCAGGGATAAGGCAGAAGCTGTCGCCGGGGCCATAGAAGGCCCTATCACCGCTTCTGTCCCTGCTTCCGCTCTCCAGCTTCATCCCCAGGCCAGATTCGTCATCGATGAAGACGCCGCCTCCAAGCTTATCCGGAAAGACTATTACCGCTGGAAGTACGAGAACAGAGTCAAGGCCTCCGAGTTTTTAAAAAAGTAGTTTTATCAAAAAAGAAAAGGCGACTTTATACTACTTTATAAGAAAGATCTTCGTCTGCCGCCCGTCCACGAACCGGCACCCCTCTTCCGTATAGACGCCGTCTTCCTCATAGCCGATTCTCACATCCTGGTTATCCCATTCAGGAACGGCCGCCGTGCTGCTGAATTCGATGGCATAGACGGTGTTAGGATAGAGCGGATATTCGCCGCGCTTCTTGACATCTTCCGGAGGCCCGCGATGACTTAGAATCCGGTATGTGACTGCAAATTCAATGTCCGTAATTTCATGCGCCGAAGGGCTGGTCAATGGCCGTCGCTTCCATCCCGCCCAGGAAACGGCCGCCGTCTTGAGTGACGACCAGACAATCCTCGATGCGGACGCCGAATTCGCCGTAAATGTAAATCCCCGGCTCGTCGCTGAAGGTCAGGCCCGGCTGCAAGGCCAGCTTATTCCCTTGCACAAGGTAGGGATATTCATGTCCCTCCATGCCGATGCCGTGTCCGAGCCGGTGGACGAAATATTTATAGCCGGGACTGTAGCCGCCGTCCTCGATGACCCGGCGCGCTGCCGCATCCACGGATTCGCAGGTAGCCCCGGGCCGGGCCGCTTTCAGAGCTGCGGTCTGGGCGCGCTTAACGATATCCCAGACCTGGCGCTGCTTGTCCGAGGGAGCTCCGAAGACGATGGTGCGGGTGACATCAGACCGGTAGCCTTCCACGGCGCAGCCGCCGTCGACCAGGATGACATCTCCTCGGCTGAGATTCCGAACGACCTGGGAGCCGTGAGGAAAGGCCGTGTTGGGACCAAACTGAGGGCCGCCGCCCCCGCTCACGCCCATCTTCTGGTGAGCGGTGCTAATAGCCGCAGCCAGATCCCGCGCGCTCATCCCCTCCCGGAGGTGTTGGAAGCCCTCGCGGTAAGCCAGCTTGGTAATTTTGTTGGCTAATTCCATATAAGCGATTTCTTTTTCAGTCTTAACGCCGCGGCAGCCTTCAGTGACCACTGCGCCGTCCAGAAGTTCAACCTGGGGTGCATCCCGGCGGAGCCCGTAATAAATAAAAGTCCTCATCGAGGGATCGACGGCCAGACGGCCGCCGGCCGCTCCAAGGTCTTTCATGACCCCGCCGATAAGCCTGTAGGGGCTCTCGTTTTCTTCCCAGGTCCGGATGTCCTGGCCGGGGGGTATGAGTTCTTCGGCACGCTGGCGCTCGAAAGCGGGACAGACCCAGATGGGCGCGCCTTTCCGGCTGAGGACGGCGCCGAACGTCCTTTCGCTCCTCCACCAGTTGACGTCGGCAAAATACTGAAGGTTCACCGCGCCTTCAAGGAACAGGCCGTCAAATTTCTGCTCAGCCATCAGCTGCCGCGCTTTCTCCAGGCGCGCGGTATAATCTTCCGGCGTTAAAGGCTTAACATCAGCGACCATATTCCTGAGAGCTGGAGTCTCCGCCGCTTGAGATTGTCCAAACATCTTATTCAAAAAACCAAACGTTGTTACGGACAAGCCACCGATTTTTAAGATATTGCGACGTGAAATCATTTATATGTCTCCTTTGCTGGCGCAATTTATGCCGAGCAGTGCAAGCATTGAGTCTTTTATCTCGTTCCTCCGAAGGGCGGAAAAAAACGTATATCACCTGCCGACCGTGATGTCAACGAGCTGCCAGGTTTATCATTAATTTTGCAATCTAAATGATTTCAAATTTTGTTCCCATACGGGGATAACCTCCACGCTTTTCAATGTGGAGCCGGAGCTCTTCGACGGGTTGACTGCGGACTTTGCTCTGATATATATTTTTCAGGGATGATCGATCATGTCCCTGAAATTTGCTGCTGTTAGAACCAAAGAAGAGAAAAGGAGAAATAACATGAAAGTCCCATTTTACGGCCACGTCAGGCAGTACCAGAACATCAAGAGCGAAATCGATGCCAAGATGCAGGAAGTGCTCCTGAGCGGCCAGTACGTCCAGGGCCCCATGCTCAAGAAGTTCGAGGAAGAGCTGGCTTCGTACGCGGGCGTCAAGTATGCCATAGGCGTCGGCAATGGCACCGATGCGCTCTGGCTCACCTTCAAGGCACTCGGCCTGGGCGATGGCGATGAACTCGTCACCACTGCCAACACTTTTTTCGCCACAGCCGAGGCGATGTGGATCGCCGGCTGCACCGCCGTGCTGGTGGATTGCGATAAAGATACCCGCTGCATTGACCCGGCGGCCATCCGCCGGGCGATTAGCAAGCGCACCAGGGCCCTTGTGCCGGTGCACCTGTACGGCCAGTGCGCGCCGATGGACGAGGTCCGCAAGATCGCCGATGAATACGGCCTGCTCGTGGTCGAAGACAATGCCCAGGCGATCGACGCGCACGGCGCCGACTTCAAGGTCGGCGAACTGTCGGACGCCGTCTGTGTTTCCTTCATCGCCCAGAAGAACCTGGGCACCTTCGGTGACGGCGGCGCCATCTGGGCCAACCACCAGTACATCAATGACAAGGCACGCAAACTGCGCAACCACGGCTCCAGCAAGCGCGACGTCCACAGCCCGGGCTTCAACAGCCGCCTGGACGACCTGCACGCCGGGGTCTTAAGCGCGAAACTCAAGCACATCAAGGAATGGAGCGACCGCCGCATCAAGATTGCCGGGAAATACGACACGGGCTTGAAAACCTGCGATTTTCTCGACCTGCCGTACGCCCGCCCCGGGTATCGCCACGTCTACCACCTGTACGTCATCGAGACCAAGAATCCGGCCGACCGCGGTCCGCTGCTGGCCTACCTGAACAAGAACGGCGTGGATGCCAAGACCCACTATTCCATCGCCATTCACAACCAGGACGGTTTTCCCTGGGGCCAGGCTGCCCGCCTAGTCGGCCCGCTGACAAATGCAGAAAAGAATGCTTCCTCCTGCATTTCGCTGCCGATGTTCCCGGAACTGACCGAAGAGGAAATTCAGTACACCATCCAGGTCGTGCGCGACTGGCCGAAGAATAAGTCGTGAAGACCATGAGCGCTGCACAAAAAACCTATACGGCTGCTGTCGCCGGGTTGGGGAAGCGCGGCATGCACCACGCCGAGGCCGTCGCCAAAAACTCGCGCTTTCGGCTGGTGGGTCTATGCGACATTGACCGGGCGCGTCTGGACGGCGCCAAGCAAAAATTCGGCGTGGAAGCCGTCAGCACCGACGCGGGCGAGATGCTCAGCCTGACCAAGCCGGACGTTTTTATTTTCTGCACGCTGCCGCAAATCCGCCTGCCGCTCATCAAGGCCGGTGTAGACGCCGGCGTCAAGCTGATTGCTTACGAGAAGCCAATCGCCATGTCCATGAATGAGGCCCTGGAGATGTATAAGCTCCTGCGAGAGGCGGATGTCAAAACCGTTGTCAGCCATCAGCACCGCTACGGCGAGCACTATCAGAAGGTGAAAGAAATCATCGCTAGCGGCGCCATCGGACGCGTACACACGGTCTACGGGCATGCCATCGGCTGGATGATGCACATGATGACTCACCTGATCGAGTACGCCGGCTGGTACAACGATTATGCCGACCCTGTCTGGGTGGTCGGGCAGGCGGCCGGCAAAGAAAAGTTTGCTGATGTGCACGCCTCTCCCGACTACATCGCTGCCCTGGTGCAGTATTCCAACGGCGTGCGCGGCATCATCGAATGCGGGGCGGATGCCCCCGACGTGCCGCAAGTGGATTCGATGTGGCACAAGTGCCGCATCGGCGCCCAGGGCACCGAAGGCTTTGCCGAAGTGCTCACCGGCAAAAAAGACAAAGGCGGCGGCTGGCGCGCGGTCACCAAGGACGGCGTAGCGTCCGGCCCCGGCTACATGGATTACGAACACGACATGCCGCCCTACATCCAGGATATCGCCAACTGGCTGGACGACCCGAAGAAAGTCCACCCCTGCAATGGCGAGACTGCCTTCAAGGGCTTCCAGGTCATGATGGCCGCGATGCGCTCTGTGGTCGAGCGCGGCAAGGTTACCCTGCCGCTTGGGCCGGGCGAGCCAGAGCTGGAGGCACTCAAGCGCGTCCTGCCGGATTGATAAGGGGGGGAAGACACCGGCGAACCAAAGCGCAGAAAAAAATGGCAAATTGATTTGACTCCTCTGGAATAATTGATTATTGTATTTTTACGATCAAGCGGAACCGGGTCATGAAATGTCCCAAGTGTCATTTTGACAATCCCTCTGACAGCAGCTTCTGCAGCAAGTGTGGCACCCGGATTGGGAGACATGAACCGATTTCTCCGGAATTCGGTATCATGTCCCCCGATTTCAAAACCGAGACCCTCCAGACGCCCATCAAAGAGTTAACCATGGGCTCGACCTTTGCCGGACGCTACCAGGTGATCGAGAAACTGGGCAGGGGCGGTATGGGTAAGGTCTATAAGGTCTTCGATCAAGAAGTCCAGGCCAAGATGGCCCTGAAGCTGGTCAAGCCCGAGGTCTCGGCTGACAAGAACACCATCGAGCGCTTCCGGAATGAACTCAAAATCGCCCGGGATATCTCTCATAAGAACATTTGCCGGATGTATGACCTGGGCAAGGAAGCCGGCAACTATTTCATCACCATGGAGTACGTGTCCGGAGAAGACCTGAAAAGCTTTATCCGAAGGTCACGGCAATTGGTAGTCGGGACGGCCATATTTATTGCCAAGCAGGTCTGTGAGGGGCTGGCCGAGGCACACGGACTGGGGGTTGTTCATCGGGATCTCAAGCCGGGCAATATCATGATCGACCGGGAGGGCAATGCCAAAATCATGGATTTTGGGATCGCCCGGTCCATATCCGCCAAGGGGATCACGGACGCCGGGGTTATGATCGGGACGCCGGAATACATGAGTCCCGAGCAGGTCGAAGGCAAGGAGGTCGATCAGCGTTCGGATATTTATTCCCTCGGCGTCATCCTTTATGAAATGGCTACAGGACGGGTGCCGTTTGAAGGCGAGACGGCGCTGAGCATCGCTATGAAGCATAAGGCCGAAGTCCCAAAAGACCCGAGGAGCCTGAATCCGAACATCCCTGACGACCTGAGCGGCGCTATTTTGAAATGCCTGGAAAAGGACAGGGCGAAACGATATCAGAGCGCTTTGGAATTGAGAGGCGAGCTCGAGCGCATCGAAAAAGGCATTCCTACGACAGAACGCATCGCTCCCGAGCGAAAGACATTCACCTCGCGCCAGATCACGGTCCAATTCAACCTCAGAAAGCTTTTTGTTCCCGGCCTGGCCGTGCTCATTATCATCGCTGCCGCCATCGTGTTCTTGAAAGTCCTGCCCAAAAAACAACTGGCGCCTCCTCCGTCCGGCAAGCCCTCCCTCGCCATCCTGTATTTTGAGAATATTTCTGCGGACCCTAGCCTCGATGACTGGAAGACTGGTTTGACCGAGCTCTTGATTACAGACCTTTCTCAGTCGAAGTACATCAACGTCCTGGGCAGCGACAGAATTTATGGCCTTCTCAAAAGATTGGGGCTTGAAGCCGCAAAAAAGTACTCCTCCGACGACCTCCAAAAGGTTGCCGAAGAAGGCCGAGTGACCTACACCGGAAGCGGCAGCATCATGAAGGCGGGAGAAAATATCATCATCACCTTCGCCCTCCGGAAGCCCCAGACAGGTGAAAGCATCCCGCCTCATAAGCTGGAATGCAAGGGCGAAGCGGAAATCGCTTCCAAGGTGGATGAACTGACGCGCCAGATCAAATCCGACCTCAACCTGACCAGCGCCCAGATCTCAAATGACCTCGATAAACGACTCGGGAAGATTACGACCAGCGCACCTGAAGCATATCGATTTTATGTCGAGGGGCAGAAGCTCAATGCCCAAGGAGAATTCGCCCAAAGCGTAGAATCCTTTAAAAAAGCCATCGCCCTCGACCCCGAATTTGCCATGGCCTATAGGGCCATGGCTGTGGCCTATGTCAATATGGGCAACATAGCGGAGTTCGAGAGGTATATGAAGAAGGCGATGGAATTTAGCGACCGAGTTTCCGAGAGGGAGCTCCTGCTGATCCAAGGCCTAGCGGAAAAAAACGTTGATAAAAGGATCGAGATATCCAATAAATTGATTCAGCTCTATCCGGATGACGGATGGGGGCATCAAAATCTTGGCATCAGTTATATGGAGATGGAAGAATGGGATAAAGCTATGGAGCATCTTGAATGGTGCTATAAAACCGATAAAGAAAATCCCATCTCCCTCTCCAACCTCGCCGAGCTTTACCACGCAAAAGGGATGTACGACAAAGCCAAGGAGATCCTCGAGGGATATCTCAAGACTCTTCCGGATAATTCATTCCTCCGTTGGGACTTGGCAATAACTCATCTCGGCAGGGGCGATTTAGGTCGTGCCTTAGCTGAAGCCGACAGGGCCTTCTCTCTTTCTCCGACAGACCCGAGGAATATTTCTTTAAAGGGTGATATCTTCCAATGCATGGGAGACCTGAAAAACGCTGAAGAAGAATATCGCAAGCTTTTAAAGCCGGAGGACCCCCTTTCGTCGATATTAGGGTTGGGGAGGCTGTGGTACCTAAATTTGCTGCAGGGAAAATTTGAGCAGGGCAGGAATGAACTTGCCCAGTCTCTCGAACTCGCCCAGAGGCTTGAGCCTAAAGACTACGAGATCTCGACACGCAACCGATTGAGTTATAACAATTTTATCATCGGACATTTGAAGGAATCTCTCGAGGAGGCCGATAAGGCGATGAAAGTCGCCGAAGGGCTGGAGCCTTCTCAGCATTGGACATTATGGCCGCTGCTGACCAGGGGCATGTGTTATGTCCAGATGGGCTCTCTGGAAAAAACCTCGAGGATCGCGGAAGAAATCAAAGCCTTGAATCTTCGCAGAGCCGAGATGAGGTGGTATCTTTGGCTTGTCGGGCTCATCGAGCTCGAAAAAAAGAATAACACCAAAGCCATCGCATATCTGAAAGAAGCTCTGTCTCTCGAACCCCGCCAGTGGATCCCCGATGCCGCTAATAATGCATTTTTTATGGAAGCTTTAGCCCGGGCTTATTTCCATTCCGGCGATTTGGAGAATGCCCGAAAAGAGTATGAAGAGATCACGCGGCTTACGACAGGCCGGGTCAGGTATGGAGATATTTTCGCCCGGAGCTTTTATATGCTGGGGAAGACCGCCGAACAGCAGCGGGATAAGGCGCGTGCCCGCGAGAATTACCAGAAATTCCTCGACCTTTGGAAAAACGCCGACCCCGGCCTCCCCGATGTTGATGATGCCAGGAAGAAGCTGGCGGGGCTGAAGTAAAAGCCCGCCGATTTGCCGGCTAATAATAAGAAATAATAAGAACAGATAAAGATTGTGTTATTTGAAGAGGGATTCCATTTATGATCCCCTCCGCTCTGACCCGCGCTCCAGTGCGCTTCTCAGAAAAATTGGGTTTTAATAGCAGACGTTGAGCAAGGAAAGCGAAGCGGAGAGTTGAAAAAATGAGAATGAACGTTCCGCTGTTATTATTTTTCTTGTTCTTTTTTCAGTGTTGCGTCCAGAATAAATACTCAGATCAGGATTATAAATCATTTGACCAGGCTAAAAAATCGGGCTGGCGTCAGTTGGCCCAAGAAGGGCGGTTTAAGGAAGCGGCAAAATTAATTGACCGCTACCTAAAGAGAAACAAGAGCTTAGATGTATCCCAAGTCGTAAATCTTCTTTTTCACGCAGGTCAATTGTATGCTTTTGCGGATAGCACCGATATGGCCCTGGAGCGTTTCAAGAAGGCTAAGTATGATCCGATCCCTGATGTGGAGCCAGCTCACATGAAGGCCTTTTTCGAGGAGTGGAATTTCTATGTTGGCGCTACAATAGCCTTTATTAAAAAGGATAGGATGAGGCTCTTGGATTGTCGGATGCGGATGGCAAACATCCCCAACATTAGCCGTGAAATGTCGAATTTAGATGTTGTTGATTCATTGATTAGAAATTTTGATAAGCCTTATTTTGAGGCCTACGGTGCTCAGAAGAAAACGCCAAAAAAACATTGAATCTGGCCTCTTGGTCGCGTGACTTATTCTGAGAGATATTGATCTAAAAGAATCCCGCCCGTTTTAGCGCTTCCTGGGAGATCCTGTTAGAAGGGCCGTCGCCCCTGGCTACGCATACGGAAACTTTGTTCTCCGTGGCGCCGACGATCTCAGCGATGTCCTTGTGGCTGAATCCTGGACAGAGCAGGATGGAATCAATCTTTTTCTCCCTGAATAACCGTGCGCTGACTTCCAAGGCTTCAGCTTGGCTTTTGACGATGACCACGTCCAGCTGATATTTGCCGGTGTCGATGAAGCAGCGATGTTTCTCTTTGTCTGCGTCTGGAGCGTGGGCGAGAAATAGAGTTTTAAAGGCCATGAGTTTGTCCTCCTATCCGAAGGGGAGCGTCTTCTATGCTACCGGCTCCACCTTCCGTTCGGTGTATTAACCGGGCCGGGATGAAAAAACTTTTCCGGCACCATCACGCCGTCTTTCTTAAACACCATTCCGTTCTTCATCACAAACCGCACGTTGCGCAACGCGTCGATGTCGCTCAAGGGATTGTCGGGAACCGCAATGATGTCGGCGAAAAATCCCGGCTTGATCGGACCGCGCTGGCTGATGATGTCCGCAGCCTTGTAGCCGTTGATCGTCATCGCGCGCAGAATGTCAGCCTGAGGGATGCCGGCAGCCTTCCAGGTTTCGAGAAAGTTGATGGTCAGCTCTCCGCGGGTCAGCCACTCGCCAGTCTTCGGATCTTTCATTCGTTCGTTCCAGTAATCGAAATCCGTTGAATAGGTGAGGAGCACCTTTTTTTCCCAGGCATCACGCAAATTTGCGACCGTCCGTTTGAAAGCGGCCTCACTGCCCCGATAGGGCGTGAACGGGGTGTCGGTGCCTGCCAGGAAGATTCCCTTCTCGGCCATCTGGCGGTGGTGGTCCGGCGTGAGCGCGTTGTTGTGGGCAATGATGTAGACACCAGCGTCGATCGCCCGTTGCGCGCCGTCAGCAGTCTGGACATGTCCTTCGACCTTGCATCCGCCCTTCGCAGCCTCGCTGATGGCCAGCTTGATGTCTTCAACAGAGTAGCCCCAGGGCTTGCAGTCGATGCACAATTTGATCGTCCGGGCGCCGAACAGCATGTTCTCCCGGACTGCACGCACAATCTCATCCGGGCTGTTGGCGTCGATATATTCAGGGAACATGATGTTGTGGTACTTGTACATTTCCGGCGTTGGCCAGAACTGCCCGCCCGTGCTGCCGATCATCGGCCCCGACGGGATCACGGTAGGTCCCGGCAGCCAACCCTGCTCAATGGCCTGCCGGAGCGCTGCATCCGCGTAGAGCGCATTGTTCCCCACGTCCCGGACGACGGTGAAACCCGAGTTGAGCAGTTGCATGCCGTTGGATGCAGCCTGAATGGCGCGCAGCGGCGTCGAGTCCATGACGTAAGTGAGATAGTAATAATTGTTCTCAGGCTGTTCCTTATAGGTCAGTGCCATGTGCGTGTGCGCGTCAACGAGACCGGGCAGGACTGTCAGCTGAGACAAATCGAAAACCGTCGCACCGGCAGGAATGGCAAGATTCGGACCCACCCCAGTGATCCTTTCGCCCTCGATAAGGATCACCTGATTAGCGGTTGCCGTCCCTGTTTCCGGGTCGATCAGCCGGCCTGCTTTGATTGCCGTGACTGGCGATTTCTGCTGCGCGACCGACAGTCCGGCAATCAACAGAGCCAAAAGAGAGCAGAACACCGCTATACGCGTCTTCATGATGACCTCCTCAAACACAAATGTTGATGTCCCGTGGAATAATACTCTCATTTCAAAAATACCGTCAAGGTGAAGTGTAAAAGGCAATTTGGCGCTTCATCGATTCTTTGATAATCTTCATTCACCTTATAGAAGGGGTCAGCAATGGCCATCAAGTGCCCGAAATGTCATTTATCCAACCCGGACACGTCGCGTTTTTGTGCTGACTGCGGCACACAGCTTCCTTCTTCCAAGGATCTCCGTCCGGTGGTCACCAAAACCCTTCAAACGCCCATCAAAGAGCTAACAATGGGCTCGACGTTAGCCGGCCGCTACCAGGTCATCGAGGAGCTGGGCCGGGGCGGCATGGGCAAAGTCTATAAGGTCCTCGATCTAGAAATCCAGTCCAAGATGGCCTTGAAGCTCATCAAGCCCGAGGCTTTCAAATATTACAGCGAGGCGATAAAGTGAAGGCGCGCGAGAACTTCCAGGAATTCCTCGAACTCTGGAAGGACGCCGACCCCGGCCTCCCTGAAGTTGAGCATGTTAGGGACGTACGGCGCGGCAGGAGTCGATATCTCAAGGTGATTTGCGATTGCTGATCAGGACCAGATCCTGATTCACAGGACCGCGCGCCAGGATCAACCGGTTATCCGGCGACCAGTCGAAATGCCAAATGTTGTGATCCGTCGTGAAGTTGGTTGACTGTCTGGCAGGGCAAACGTCTTTTCCGGCTCACCGCCGTCGAATGAAACGACATTGAGAATCCTTCGGGAAGTGGAGACGTCCTGATAATAACCGGCGACCCTTTTGCCATCGGGCGAGATGGCCGGTTTTTCCGACAATTTGCCCGTCCATTGGACAGGCTCGCCCCCGTCAGAGCCGACCTTCCTTATCCCAATCTTGCCCGAAGACCAGGATTCGTAAAGCACCCATCCCCCGTCAGGCGAACAGCATGGAAAGCTATCGTCGGCACCATTTGTTAATTGCCGCACGTCGCTGCCGTCGCTGCCCATCCGCCAGATGCTGGAATCGCCGCTGCGCCAGGATTGAAAAAAGATGGTGCGGCCATCAGGTGAAACAGCAGGGTATCGATTGCTGTGCTCATCTACCGTGAGGAGTCTTTGATTGCTTCCATCTTCCTCCATAATCCAGATATCCCAATCCCGCGTTCCATAGACAACTTTGCCACCGCTCGCCCAGGCGACTCCCCCCACTCCGTCATATTTGCCGGTAGTGATAGGCGCTGCCCGAGGTAAACATGGAAGCCGGGAAAGCACAGATTAAAGGTGTTTTAGAAAGCTATGTGGCCAGTATCGAGAATGAAGACATGGAGCTCTATGCCCAGAATGTCGCCCACGACCCGCGGCTCAATTTTATCTGAGGCCCGGCCGGCAAACGGCGAGAAAAGAGTCATAACCACCGGCTGCGCGATCAAGATCAGCCCGGCGCTCTGGGGATTCATCCCTTTGAGGTATTGAAGATAAAGGCTGAGAAAAAAACCCACGGCAAAGGTGGCGCTGTAATTGATCAAAGCGGCCAGGTTGGAAAAGGCAAAGACTCTATTCTTCATAAAAAGCCCGATGTCGAGAACAGGGCTGGCCGTTTTCGTTTCAAAAAAGGCAAAACCGGCGGCTAAAACGAGGCCGGCGAGAAGAAGCCAGACACCTAAACTCTGCGGGAGGCGAGAAAAGCCGATCATGACTCCGACAAGAGCAAGCCCGTAGAGAAGAGAACCTGATGAATCGAATTTTTCTCCCCTCGCCTCGGCCCATTCGCCTTTGAGCTTCCAAAAGACAACCACAATCGCGAGGAGACCCAAAGGGATGTTCACAAAGAAAATGCTCCTCCAGCCGAGATGCTGAGTGATCAAACCTCCAAGCACAGGCCCGAGGGAAAGCCCCAAATATGTGGCAGCCGTGTTAATGCCCAGAGCTTTGCCTCTTTCTCCCGGCGGAAACACAGAGGTCAGGATGGCAACGCCCGTGCCGAAAATCATCGCCCCCCCGATTCCCTGAATGATCCGGGAAAAAATCAAGGCCAAAATCGAAGGAGAGAGGGCTGAAAGAAGGGAAGACAGCGTATAAGTTAGAATGCCCCAGACAAAGATTTTTTTTCTGCCGAAAATATCGGCCAGCCGGCCGAAGGGCACGAGAAATACGGCTGCGGCCAAAAGGTAAGCAGTAGCCACCCACCCCAAAGTAACCGCATCCGTAGAGAATTCCCGGCCGATCGAGGGCAGGGCGATGTTCACCGAACTGCCCATAAAGGGGGCGAGAAAAGACGCCATCCCGGCGACGACCGCTGCTGCAAGTTGAGTCTGTTTATTCTCTTTATCCATAGTTAATCGCTATATTTTATAGGAATAATATACAAAAGTCGATGTCGACAAACGGAGGAGGAAGCATCCCAAATTCCGTGATTATCAAGCGGTTTTCTGAGGTGGGTCCTGTCACGGCGCGTCCCCGTCCGTCCTCGCTCCGCACCCATCAAGAGAGGGGTCCCCTACGCTGCGGGCGTTGCGGGGACTGGCGCCGCGCCACCCATCGAAGTCTTTGGCCATCACAGGATTTGGGATGCTTCCGAGGAAAACTTGCAGACACATATCGAACTAAGAACTACTTGAACATGTCCCCAAATTTTTTTCGGCCTACTTCAGCCTGAGGACGACCTCGTGTCGCACGAATTCTCTTTCCTGGCCCTTCGGGAACCGGATGAGCAACTGCCCCTCGGAAAAGTCAGCACCGGTTACTGCTTCCATTAATTCTCCATTGGCCAAACTTAGAATATAGGTTTCGCCCGCCAGCCCCTCGACCATAACCTTGAGATTCTTTCCTTCAAGTTCTGAGCGGATGATTTTCAAACCTTTGTTGAAATCCCCTACCCTGGATTCAAGCCTGGGCGGAATAAGCTCAACACTCGGCTCAAAGTCAACCTCGATAATATCTTGGCCGCTGAGGCTATACTGGATGACAGGTCTGATGACCTGGCTGGAGGCCACAACCTTAAAATCGATCGGCTGACCGTTAAGCTTGGTGGCGCGCACGCGGGTTCCTGCGCTCAGCGCCGGGCCAAACTGCATTTTGAACGAAGTTCCCTTCGCCGAGTGGACCTCGAGTCTAATCCCGGCCGTCCCGCGCCGGTAGTTAAAAGCGAATGTTTCCGCGCCGAGGCGAAAATTCTCGACTGAAACCTCCGGCCAGTCAGAGGGAAAACTCGGCTCAAAAATAATCTCCTTGGCCGGGGCATTTCCCTCGAGGCCGAGCATTCCCCTCACCAACGGCAACACCACACCTCCCGTTGAGAATCCTTGATGGGCAACAGCTTCCTGGGGCCAGACGTGCTCGGAGCCGGAGAAAAGCTCGGTGACGCAGCCCAGGGCATTATCAAAGACATGGTCGGCATTGCCCAGCAACAATTGATACCCCTGGAGTGGATAATTGTTTTTATAGAGAGCCGTCGCCACTAGACCCGTAAGGAAGGGCCAGACGGCGCCGTAATTGTAATTCAGCGGCTCGTAAAGCGGGCTTTTTAAGGAGAGCATCCGGACGCCCCAGTCCGTCGTCAGGTCTGAGGAACACATTTTGTCCAGGGTCTGAGCCGTATGATCGGAGCTTCCCATTTGCCACATCAGAGGAACGGCGCACCAGGGCGTGAGTTCTTTCACCTGCTTTCCATCGGCGTTAAAGGCATAAGAATATTGGCCGCTCTCCGCGTCCCAGAATTTGGCCTCCAGCGCGGCCAAAGCCTTCTTGTGGTCTGCTGCCGCTTTGGCAGCCATTTTCTCGTCTCCCATGCCGCGGCTGAGCTGCTCCATGCTGAACGCTGCGCGCACCCAGACCGCGGCTAAGTAAATATCTGTCTGGATTCCTGTGAGCGAGCCGAACTCGAGCGCTCCCAGGCCGGCCTTCCGGTTGTCCATCAGGCCGTCTCCGTCAGCGTCTGTTGTAAGGCACCACTCATAGGCACGGCGCAGCGAACCCCAGCTCTGCGTGAGGAACTCCTTATCGCCGCTCCTGAGGTAATAGTCATACATGGCCGCTATATAATAAGGCGTGGTGTCGCCGTGGATATAGCCGTAGGGATAATCGACGAACCAGTTGATGTAGGAAGCGGCCTGGGTGAGTTCATGGGCCATCTTGCCGTCCTCCCGCTGCCATTTCTGGGTGAAGGCCAACGCCTCTTTCGCCGACCCATAGGCGCCGTAGCTATTCAAGCTGAGGGAATTGAGATAAGCGTCCGTGCCAAAAAACCAGCCGAAACCGGGGCGCCCTCCTGTCCCCGACGGCCCGAGGCCGGCCACCAAGCCTTTTCCCAGATCAGGGTTATCCACCAGAAGATTATCGTAAGCAACCTTGGTCCATTCGAAGGCCAGGTTGAGTTTCTGGCTGGGAGTGCGGACGCGGAGAGTTCCGTACCGCAGTTTTTTATAATGCTCGAGGGCAGAAACGTAAACGGCTCTGGGGTCGGAAGCCAGCTTCTCATAAACCCTGCGGATATCTTCTCTCTTTCCCTTGCCGCCGGCCAGGATGATGGGAATGAATTTTCCTCTGACATCCTCCGGCTTCTCAACAGCCATGATGAATTCGTTAGGCCTATCGGAAAGCATGTGGGCCGGCGTGTAGGAAATCCCCTGAGCGGCGGGCGAGCCGACATAGCCATGATTTTTTCCCGTGGGCTCGGAGATGAGATAGGCTTTAAGCTCAGCATCCCAGTAGGCGTATTGTCCGCCGATGCCGGCGGGCCACATCGGCTGAAGAACAGGCAAAAAGCCGGCGACGATGGTGAGAGGCTCAGTGGAGTCCACATCAAGGAAGATGACGGCGCCCGGCTCTTCAATGGCCGCAACAAAAACAGCTTTTACGGTAAAAGACTGATAGGTGTAAGTCAGCGTTGTTGCTGCCGGCGTCACCGTCACAAAGCGGACGATGTCCCTGGCAGCGATAGGCCGGGTGCTGTTCCTGACCAAAAAGGAGAGTTCGAGATTACGCAGGAGCTTCAACGGGTAAGCCCACGCTTCAAATGTCCCACTTTCAAAACTCAGGATGGCAAATTTCCGCCCGACTTTATCAAAATAGGTGTTCGGCTGGGCCAGCCGCTCGAGAGTCATATCATCCCGCTCAATGGGAAAGGCAGGAATAAGCCCTCCCTGAGGCATCGCTAAGGAGGGAAAAAGAACAAAAAATACAGTGATACCCAGGAGGATTCGACGACTCATATTTTTTCTTCTTCTCATGATCTCCCCTCAATTAACGGGCTATGTCAGGAGATGCTCCGATGAAATCGTCAGGAATTATATTTGAGGAAAAAGATGATTGCAAATGCAGCTCTTTGCTTTAACAGGTAGATTGGACTGTTGTGGATACGAATGGCGTCAAGCTCAAATCAGCACGCCTCGCCATCGCACCCGAAAACCTCCTCGACCTCGACAAGGACGCAGACGGCGTCTTTGAACAGCCTTCGGCGAAATTCAGTATCCCCGAATATTATGAGCACTGGAGCTGCCGGGTCCTTTTGCGCGTCGACCGCCGCAAGCGGCACCGATCGACAGCAAGGCGAACGTCAAGGAAAGAAATTGGGACAACAATAGCAAAGAGATTGTCCTGCAGAAATAACCAGGCTTATTGACGCCGTTATTTTTAATATGACAAGCTACTCAAAGACGCCCTTAGCGAAGAATAGCCGGTAAGCTATTTTTGGCACTCGCCTTTTGGGGAGCCGCATTGGCGTGAGCCATGGCTGCCATGTCCCATCCTTGCTTTTTCATGGCTTCCGCACCCGCGTTCCCGGCATCCGCGGCCGCAACCCATTCCGCCTCCGCAGCCCAGACCTGAGCATTTCTGGTCAAAGAATTTCTTCTGTTCATCCGTCAGCAGGTTGCGAATTTCGTTCCGCTGGGCCAGAGCTTTCTTCTGGATATTGGCGCTGACCTTGGCTATTTCATCAATCTTGGCCTCGAGTTTTTTCTGGTCGGCGTGCTCCACGATCAGCCCGCAAAATTCGAGCCGCTTTGTTTTCATATCGGTCTGGAGAGCGAGAATGGCTTTTTCGAACTCGAGCTTGAGCTTCTGGATTTGCGTTGTCTGCTCGGCGGTCAGATCAGGAATTCCGCAGGCCTTCTCGCAACGCTCGGCGCCTGACTTCTGGGCCAGCAAAGGGAAAGCCAAGATGAGCGCCAGCCCGATCAAAACCAATGCCTTTGACTTGAGTGTCCTCATTTCATATTCCTCCTCAATATAGATTGAAACAATCCTCGTTGAGAAAACTTTTGCTCCAGGGCGACATTGACAAGAATGATGAGGACCGGATAACTTCGTCTTTGGACTTCTGAACTTTGTGAGGTGTCAGCCTCATCTTTTCAGGGGAAGAAAGGCAAGCTGAAAACCACCCCATAAATCATCCATAAGGGTGATCGACAACTCCTTATTTTATCCTCATATTAAGATTACGGGCGAGCTTTCAGGACGGCCTAAATTTGATAGACTTATGTCATCGCGAGCGAAGCGTGGAATCTCAGGATGCTACGCGATAATCATGAGATCGCCACGACATCTTCGATGTCTCGCGACGACTTCGTCGGATTGCCGCGCTCCCTTCGGGTGCCCGCAATGACAGACAGGCCAAAGACTTCCATTTCTATCGGCACATTAGGGACGAGGTCAACTTAAATCGTTATAAAAAAGCTGGTTGAGAAAACAGGAATGGCGAAAAAATGAGCTCCCGACTCTTAGGCTTCTTAATGAATTTTAAAAAGAATTTAAAAAGAAGAATGGCCGAATCGGAAACCGCTGAGGCACAGCGCCGGCAAGCAGAAGAGGCGCTGCGCGAGAGTGAGGAGCGATTCAGGGAGCTATGGGATCATGCTCCGGTGGCTTATCATACGTTGGATCCTAAGGGGATGATTACCAGCATAAATCAAACCGGGGCAAAAATGCTCGGCTATACAAAAGAAGAAATGGTCGGCAAACCTATCTTCGAATTTATTCTACCGGAGCAGCAAGCAGAAGCAGAAAAAAGATTTCAACAAAAAATATCCGGTCAGAAAATATCCAGGGCAGAGAGCAGGATATACGTTAAAAAAGACGGCTCAAAGATTTATGTCACGATCGATGATGTCTTGGAGCGAAATAGGGACGGCGAAGTTATTGGAGTGCGCACGACAATGGTTGACATCACCAAGGACAGAGAGGCAGAGGCAGCTTTAAGGACATCCGAAGAGCATTTTAGAGATTTAGTTGAAAAAGCCGGCATTGCTATTTCAATCGACGATAGAGAAGGGAATCTTAAATATTTTAATGAAAGATATACGGAAATTTTTGGATATTCTATGGAGGAAATGAAAAAGCAGTCTGTCCGATCACTTGTTCATCCTGACGATATTGAGCGCGTCATGCTCTATCATCAAGAACGCCTTCGAGACAAAAAGGTCCCCTCGAGATATGAATTTAAAGGAGTCAGGAAGGACGGGTCGATTATATATCTTGAAGTAGATGTCGTTGTTTTGAGAGAAGGGGAACGTCTTAGCGGGACTCGTTCATACCTGTGGGATATCACCGAGCGCAAACAGACCGAAGAGGCCCTTCAAAAGCGGAATACCCAGCTCGAGTTGATTCATCATATTCAAAGCGAAATTCCGATGAATACCGATATTGAAACCGTCCTGATCCGGGCGGCTGAAAGCATCGGCAAATCCTTCGGGTACTATAAGATTTCCGTGAACCTTTATGATCGAGAGACGGAGGAAATCGAATACCTGACCGGCTGGAACAAAACGGGCCTTCCCCTGCCCAGAGGCCATAGACAAAAATTAGGACAAGGGCTGATCGGCAGAGTTGGGCTCTTGAAACAAACGATTATTGCCAACGATGTTTCCAGGAAGCCGGACTTTATCGCTTTTCACCTCACGGAGACAAAGGCGGAGATGGTCATTCCCCTGCTTGTCCAGAATCAGCTCATAGGCGTTCTCGACCTCCAGGCGACTCAGGTTGGCGCCTTCTCTAAAGAAGATGTCTCTGTCCTGCAGGCCATCGCTAACTATATTGCCTACATCATCGATGAGAAACAACGGGAGAAAGCGCTGCGGAAAGAGAGGGATAAGGCCCAAAAATACCTGGATATCGCAGGCGTGATGATCGTTATTTTAGATCCAACGGGCAGGGTGACTCTGATCAATAAAAAAGGCTGCGAGATTTTAGGCTATCCGGAGCCTGAGATCATCGGAAAGAACTGGTTCGATCACTTTCTCCCTAAAAGATTGGGAGCGAAAGAAAAAGAGTCATATGAAAAATTGAAGACGAGAAGCATGGAATGGCCGGAGTTTCGAGAAGGCATTGTTCAAACCAAAAATGAAGAGGAGAGGATTATCCTTTGGCACAACACGTTGTTTACGGATGACGGCAATTCCATCTCCGGGATCCTGAGCTCCGGAGAAGATATCACCGAGCGAAAGCGGGCCGAGGAAGAGCTAAAAAACTCAGAAGAGATGTTCAAGATCATATTCGAGGATGCGCCGGATGCCATATATTTGAACGACCTGAAAGGACATTTTGTCGATGGCAATAAGATGGCAGAGAAATTGACGGGCTATCCGAGGGAGGAATTAATCGGCCAGACTTTTCTGAAACTGGGGCTGCTTTCATTAGATCAAATTCCAAAAGCCGCATCACTTTTAGCCAGAAATGCCATGGGGAAACCAACCGGCCCGGATGAATTTGTGCTGAAAAGAAAAGCCGGCGGTGAGGTCTGGGCGGAAATAAGAACATTTCCTGTGAAGATAAGAGGAAAAACTCTGGTTTTAGGAGTTGCCCGAGACATCACCAAACGCAAGCTGGCCGAGGAAACCCTGCAAAAGAATGAGGCGAAATATCGAGCCCTCTTCGAATGCGCCAATGATGCTGTTTTCCTTCTGGATTCCGAGGGAAAACATGCGCTGGTCAATAAAAAAGCTGCTGAAATGCTTGGTTATAACATTGAGGAACTGATTGGCTTGCCCTATAAGCATATTATCGCTCCCTCCGAATATAAAAATGCCCAAAATAAAATAAAAGCCATTATGGAAGGCGAACCTTCCTCGCTCCATGAACGGATTTTCCGCAAAAAAGACGGCACCGAATTTCCGGTGGAAATCAATCTATCGACCGTGCGAGATGCGGAAGGAAAGCCTCTCTATGTTCAGAGAATCGTGCGCGACATCACGGCGCGCAAGCGGGCAGAGAATGAATTGAAGCAAACAGCCAATAAATTAAGGCAAGCCTTGGAAAGCATTATTAAAGTTGTCGCATCAACCGTTGAAAAGAGGGATCCCTATACAGCAGGCCATCAAAACCGGGCGGCTAACCTGGCTCGGGCCATCGCCGTGGAGATGGCCCTTTCAGAAGATCATATCCAGGGTGTTTACATGGCCGGGGTTATTCATGATATAGGAAAAATATCAGTCCCCGCCGAAATTCTCAGCAAGCCCGGCAGGTTAAGTGAGCCCGAGTTCGCTCTCATTAAAGATCACGCCAAAATTGGATATGAGATATTGAGGGAGATAGAATTCCCCTGGCCGATTGCCCAAATCGTTTTTCAGCATCATGAAAGGATAAATGGTTCGGGGTATCCTCAAGGGCTTGCAGGCGAAGATATTCTCCTGGAAGCTCGCATCTTAGGCGTAGCCGACGTTGTCGAGGCCATGGCCTCTCACCGTCCCTATCGGCCGGCTCATGGCTTAAAAAAGGCGTTAGAGGAGATCTCAAAAAACAGGGGCACTCTCTTTGATGCCAGCGTGGCGGATGCCTGCTTGAAAATTTTTGCGGAGAAGAAGTTCAAATTTGATAGTAGAGAGACAGTAACATCAGGCGCATATAGAACGACTTCCAATAGTCTTGGCTGAGCAGTCTTTCTAAGGACTTTTTGAAGTTTTTTTTATTCATCCCCGCGGGCAGCAAAAACAGCGCTTTATCTGAGACCCTCTGATATGATGACAGAATGGCTGGCCCCGGCAATCGCCACCGGAGATGATTTTAAGGGGGAATTTCCTGCCCTTGTTCTCACCTGAAAAGGTGAAGCAGGAGGAAGGCTGATAATGAGGGAATCGGCGGCGGCGGATTAAAAGACGATCCTGAATTCCGTTCCTTCATCCCTCTTCAATTCAATCGTCCCATCGAGCTGTTTGACCAGGTCGTTGACGATTTGAAATCCCAGGGTTTCCGTTGTGCGGATATCAAAATCCGGGGGCAAGCCGATGCCGGTGTCCTTGACAAGGAGATGATATTTACCGCTTTCGTCCTTATTCATACGGATAAGCAGATCTCCCTTTTTCCCCGCAGCAAAGGCATATTTCAGGGCATTCGAAACAAGCTCATTGATGATCAGCCCACAGGGAATGGCTCTGGTAATGTCAAGATGGATGTCTTTCGCTTCGACCTTAAAGTGGACATCCCCTGGGTTCATCCTGTAAACAACAAAGAGGTGAGTGACCATCTTTCCGATATAATCAGAGAAATCAATCCTGGAGAAATCCTTCGACTCGTACAATTTTTCATGAATGAGGGACATGGAGCGGATACGGCTCTGGCTTTCGTTGAAAATCTCCCGCATTTTCTCATCTTCGATAGACCGGGATTGAAGCCTCAGCAGGCTGGAGATGATCTGCATGTTGTTTTTGACCCGATGATGGATTTCCCGGAGCAGGACTTCCTTTTCCCTGAGAGAGGCGGCAACCTTTTCTTCTGCTTTCTTGCGCTCGGTGACGTCACGGTATATTACCTGAAACTGCTTTTCGCCGTTCCATAAGATTTCCTTGCGGAAGACCTGGAGATGGCGGACTTCACCGTTTTTCCTTATGATGCTTACTTCATATTCGGGCGGGTCATACTCACCCCTATTCCTCTTTTCCATTCTTATCTGCTGATCGGCATAGCTCTGCGGAGTATAGCGCCTCTTCAGGGGTGTTGTTCTCAGTTCCTCAATGCTGTCGTAGCCATAGATCTCCAGAATAGCCCGGTTGGCATAAACTGTCTCACCTTCTACCGTCACGATGCGCACCCCCAGCGGGGAGTCATCCAGAGAGCGGCGGAAGTTCTCTTCAGCCCGGCGCAGCGCTTCCTCCGCCCGCTTGCGTTCCTGGAGCATGGTCCATTCGCGCAAGGCGCGGGCCACGGTGCGGGGCATGTCGGCGAAGGCCTCGGGGGATTTGACAATGTAATCAAGCGCGCCTGACTTCAGCGCTTCCACCGCCGCTTGCTCTGTGCCGCAGCCCGTCATGATCAGGATGGGGAAGGGGCCGGATTCCGGCGGAGAGGTCAAGACTTCCACCGCGCGGCCGTCCGGCAGGTTCAGGTCCATCACGGCGATGTCCGGCGCACGGGCGGCCGCGCTCGCCCGGTACTCCCGCAGCGTGCCCGCCACCTGAATCTCCTCGGCATCCGCGCCGGCGGCTTCAAAAGCCCGCCGTATGGCCTCGGCATGGGCCGCCTCATTTTCCACGATCATGATCCGAATGCGGGTGGGATCCGCGGGGACCTCCTTCAAGGGATTAATAAGGATATTCGTTCCACTGTAAATTCAGCCGTTTACTCGTCTCAATTCAATTCCATGATTTTGGAGTTGGAGACCCTAATTTATCGTTTCCAGATGCATTTTTATGTATCTTGCAAAAAAATAATGAGTTAGAGAATTTTAGGGTTTACTTTTGGGGGAAGTCCTGGTTATTTTAAGATTTTAAATTTTTCAGCAGACCCTAAATAGAAAAGGGAGGAATGCCAAGTTAGGGGGAAAAGAGAGAACGAAATCCACCCAAGAATAAATTTATCCCGCAAAAAAGGTGCGGGATAAATCCAGTCATACCTCTATCTTAGAAATAAGATATCTACCTAATTCCTCAAACCGCTTTTTATTTTTATGACAAAATGGAAGCAAGTATTGATAGTCTTTCACTTTCCGTGTATCCTTTATTTCTTTAACTTGAATATCCCGGGGGAGCCTCTGCTTGATATTGTGATAAGCACCAATAAAAAGAATACCGGTTTGGTCTTCATTCAGGGTCTCATCTATTCTTTGGACAATATATTCATCTCTTTTGTTTAAAAGCATATTTTTGGTTAACTTATATTTTATAAACCCAAATAATTTCTCTGTTGTAGTTTTGGCCTGGGTTATTTTAAGCAACCTATCTCGCTCTTTCATCACAAGGTTTAAGTCCTCTGTTTTAATCAAAATCGCGCCTCTTTTAAGGAGCTTTGAAACTAATTGGTAATTTCTACTGCCTGATTTTTTGCCTTCTTCTATAATTTTCAACCCTACATCTCGGTCCACAACCATGCTATCCTGGTAAATCTTTGCTCCGGATACATCTATGGAATCAAAATAAAGGGATATAGCATCCCAAAAACCATCTAATGTCCTCTGATGATCTCTCCAAATATCTTCACCTAAATCCTCAATACCTCTTTTATCGACATCTTTTACCAGAGAGCCAAGATCGGCACTCGTGTGGATAATAGGAACATAAAGAAGAGTTCTCATCTTCTTTGAGTATCGCCACGCTTTCTCATCCCTATCCTCTCATAACCAAGAAGATTTCCAGAAATATCTGCTTGGACATCATAGATACCAAGTATTTCTAGATTAGGTGCCGGTGAAGGCTTTTCAGTTATTTCGACAGTAATATGCCATATATCTTCTTCTTTATTTATTCCTATCACATTGGGAGAACTAAATCCGGTAAGTTCAACTAATTTCTCTTTTGCTATTTTTGCGATATCTCTTGTTTCCATTTTTTAAGCTTCGCCTTTTAATTTTTTAACCTCTTCCTCAAGTTCCTTGATTCTCTCCTCTTTCTCTGACTCTTTTGCTTTTGAGGAAAGAAAAGAATCAGTTTGCCACCAATTTATCCCCATCTCCATAGCTTTATCTACCGAAGCAACTAAAAGCCTTATTTTGATGGTGAGAAGGTCAACATCAGCAATTTGAATTTTGATATCTCCAGCAATTACTATTCCCTTTTCCAAAACCCTCTCTAAAATGTCAGCAAGATTAGTGGCTTCTGTGGCATGCATCATTTTTTGTTCTGCCATAAGATTATGCTCCTTTTATTATGCTAATTTCTTGGCCTTTATAATCAGATTTGCTGTTTTCATGCGCAGGTTCGCGATGAGATGGCAATTCTTACAGTCTGCCTTTTCTTTATCATAATCAGGACAAGAAAGAAGCACATCTGCTTCTTTTTGTAATTCCTCAGCAAATCTTGCTTTCTCTTGCACTCCTTTAGCCCTATTAATTCTATCCGTAATGTGCTTTATTATAGATTCTTGTTTTTGAAATGCTGGACAATCTATCTTTGCTTTGTTTTCTTTCATTACATTAAATTTCCTAATGGACCTAAATCTAAATTTAACTCTTCATCCTCGATACCAAAGATTGCCTGAACCTCTCTTATCTTTTTTTTCACTGCTTTAAGGCTCAATCCTAATTTTTGAATTTCTGCAGGAGAAAGAGTTCCTCTCTTTACTCTCCGAAAAGCTTCTTTCTCCATAAGTCTTCTTATAAGTTCAACCAAGGTTAAAACTAGCTTAGCTAAACCTTGCTCTGTCTTCTTGGGATTACCCATATCAATGAGTTTAGGAATATTTTCCTCTGCCTTTTTTATCTCTCTTTGCAATTTTTTTATATAATCTATGTCTTCAGGAGTAAGCTCTTTGTTAGGGTTACTGAAACTTTTACCAGATAGCTCCTCTGCCTTAGAAATTGACGTAAGAATAAGTCTTAAACCTAAGTAAACAAGGTCTACATCCGCTACCCTTATGGCTATGTCTCCATTGATAATTGCTCCCTTTTCTAGAACCTTATCAAGGGCATCCACCAGTGTTACATTATCATTTTTATTAATCATAATTAGCTCTCAAAATATGAGATGAGATTACTTCGCTAGGCCCGCAATAACAAATTAGGCAATAAGCCCTTTTTCCTGTAGTTGCGAGGAGCAATATCAACGTGGCAATCTCATTTATAAAATTAGTATTCATATTTTAAAAGGAACTAAAGTTATAGGCAGGCCAAGGGCCGCTATATTCAAGGTAAAATCCTTTTGCCTGTATCTCCTGATTTAGGCTTTTAGCCTCTTCTTTAAAACTTTCTATCTTCTTCCCAGATATTAAATAAGCGGAATTTAAAACCATGGGCACAGGCCTACCTGTGAGCTCCTTCCCCAAAATCTTACCTTTGACTGAAGCCACCGCTTGCTTTCCCAACCTTTCAAATAAACCTTCTATAATATTGTTTAATTCTTTCTCTACCTCTTTAAAAATAACCTCTCTTAATTCTTCTTCCATAAAGAAAGCCATCCCCTCGGGTAAAGAGGCGATTTCTTTCTCTTTTTCTTTTATTGTTTCATTTTTCTCTTTTATTACCTGCTCAAAATTTTTCTTATCCGCTAAATACACCTTTATACTCCATTCCTGTTTTCCTTCAAGTTTCTTTAAAGTATCTTTTAATTGTTCATAGTGTTTGTTTAAGGTCTCTTTTAGCACCTTTTCTTCTTTAAAAATCGTTCCAAATTTCATCGGGATTAAACTCAATATCTCCTCACCATTTCTCATCGCTTCTTCAATAACCTTCTCATGAATAACAGCCTTTTCTTTAATCCATTTTAGATCGTTTTGGGCCTTAATTTTGATTGCTTCGGAATCGAATTCCTCTAAGGAAACTTTACTAACAACTGCCTCTAATTCCTGATGGGTGAGGGTAAAGACCTCTTGCTTTTCATCGATGCCTTTTGTAAAGAATAAAGAAGAAGCATAAAGTCTCTTCCTAATACAGTAAAAATATAATCCTTCCAACTAACTCACTCTCTTTATTTTATCTCTGTCTCGCTACGTTTGCGCATTGATTTTCGCTCAAAGCTCAAAAGGTTTCCATCTTTATCAAGAAGGGCTTCATAGAGAGCTAAGATATCCATCTGGTCTGGAATAGACTGTTTCTCTACCATCTCTATAGATATATGCCAGCCCTTTTCATCTTTAGTAGCTCCTATTGTAGATGAGAGCTTCAGCCCCGTTAACTTGGTTAGTTCATTACGCGCCTTTTCAATTAACACCTTTATGTCCTTTGCCATTTTAAGACCTCCTTTTTCTTCATTTCTATCTTTATTCTCGCGGACTTTTGCCCCCTATAACTTTCGCTCCACAATGGGGGCAGTACTTATAATCATAGAAGTACCGCCAGCTTGCTCCACATTGATCGCATCTCACAACAAGGGATTCACCACGCCTGGGGCAGTTCTCAAGATCTCCCCACGTTGTGTTTCCACATTTTGGACACTTAAATGACTCTGGCATTTTATTCCTCCTCCCTTGCTTTTCTAATGGCATCTAGCCTCTCTAAAAGGTCTTTTTCCTGTTTCTTGTATTCCTCTTCACTTATTTCCTCTAATTCAAACCGAAATTGCAATTCTATAAGCTTCTCTTTGATCCGCCCCTCATCGAAGAGTTCCTTTTCGACGATCTCGTTAATCTTTTTGCCAAGCCAAATCACGCTTTTTAACGGTGCCAGTAATATGTCATCAAGGAGAAACATCTTTAATAATTTCCAGCTTCAATCACCAGGTTTACAAAATTAAATGGTGGCAAAGTCCCCACATACTTAAATCTAATTTTCTCAACATATTTTTCGGCAAGTTCATTGACCTTTCGGTCAAATTCTTCTTCTCGATATCTTTCTACCAAAAAGGCGGCCTTGATGATCATCAGCTCCCCATAGTTGTCATTGACCTTCACATCGCAGGACAGAGCTGTCAACGTATTTAATATTTCCTCCTTATAAATCTCCCTCTCTTTATGCAAAGCCGCTTCCACCCTCCTGCCGATTTCCATAAGTTGACCATGAGTCTTCCCGGGCGGGAGACCGGCAATTTTTTCTTTGAACACTCTAATATCTTGATATTTCTCCGTGATTTCTTTATAGATGACATCTTCTTTAAATATCGCGATTAAGCTCAGTTCAGTTTTTCCGTCCATATTCATCAATAATTCCGCAAATCGATCATGCTCTTTCTCTAAAATCTTTTTTACTTTTTCTTCATCCTCAGCAATGGTAGCAAACCTTACAGGTAAAACTGTGTATTCCTTCATGACCTCCTCAATTGCCTTTTCATGAGCAATTGTATTTTCTCTTGATATTGAATATTTTAAAATTGGAGAGTTACTCACGACTGCGGCAATATCATTAAAACAGATAGTATATAACTCATCGCCTCTTGCGCCGATGCCTAATGGACCAAAAGACCGTGGCTGATTTGACTCAATAATACAGTATATGTATTTTCCTTCCTTTATGGCCACATCCATCATTTCTTACCCTCATTCCTCAATAATTTACCTACGGGACTCATCAGCACTTGCGGCTACTAATGCTCCCTTTGCTACGCTTCTTAATGGTTGAGATGCCAGCCTCACTGAGCCGACTGGAATGGGTAGTTTTAATCTCTCTAAAATCTGCCTAAATCTATGACTAAAACCTGTGGGTAGTGAAGTGCCCCCTGAAAGGATAATCCTTATGGGATTGGTAATTCTCGGTAATCTTCTTGTCTTAGTAATTTCTTGCTTTATATTTTCAATGACATATTCAATGAGGTGATTATAGTAAATAGATAAAGCGCTTTCGATTTTACTTAGAGTTCCTTCCTTACTTAAATCAAGAGAGGATTTTTTCATGGCTGAGACACGGCTGGCTGTCTCATCCACGGCCATAGCCACCTGCTGGTCGATCCAATCTCCTGCCTTAGTGACAGAAAACTTAAAAATCGGCACAGACATAAAACTTAAACAGACATTGACCATCCCACCACCAAAAGAAAGGCCAATTCCCGTGAAATCTTCCTCGGCTAACTCAGATAATATAATGGCATGGCCCTCATTTATTGACTTTGGAGTATATCCTAAGGTCTTTAAGAATCCTTCGATCATCTTTATATGGTAGAGAATGTTAAATTCTGCATCCAAGGGTTCACCCGGGACAGAAAAATAGACGACCTCCCCTTTATAAGTAGGCTCGCCTACCACGCTTTTTATCAGTAACTCTATCATAGGAAGGGCTTCTTTCTCTGTGGGACTTATCACACCTTTCGACAGGGGCCGCCTTGCCTCTTTATTAAACATATTGGCAAATTCCAAGGCCTCATCGCCCACTACGTAAAGATTGTCTTCTTTGATAATATATTTTACCTTGGAGTTATCAAGGATCCTTTTGGTAAAATCAGTGTGTTCCACATCAAAGAAGGCGTTTCGCTGCGACTTAAAGACAATCTCAGCACCTTCCTTATATGCGCATTTCACAAACATCGTCCCGATATCCACGCCCTTACCTTTTTTTATCTGGCCCTTAAGGCTTTCTATCTTCTTTTCTTCCTTGGGCTTAGTCATCTTTTCCTTCCCTTCTTATGAATTTCCTTGAATAATCTTACTGTTTTATCCATATCATCAGATTTTTCCCTTTCCATATTTGTTCCAATTCTATCGACATTACTTTCTAAGGCCAAACTTTCATCCTCTACAGGAAAATCAAAATCCGTCTTTATTTTTATGGGTTCTTCTGGCGACTCAACCCCCGTCTCTTTTTTCATTTCTCTAACAGAAACGGGAATTTTCATACCTTTTGCAGCTTTCTTCAGCTCGCCACTGATTTCCTTGGCTACCTCGCCTGCAATCTCTTTAATTAATTCTCTATCAATCCTGGGTTCTTCGCTGCGTAATGCCTCTATCCCTGCCTTTGCCAAAGAATAACGGCCTTGCGAAAAAATTAGATAACCTTTTCTTACTAAATACCGACATAAAAACCCGATATATTCTAAAGAAAAGCCCACCTCTCTTCTTATCTGGTCTTTGGTTGCCTGCTTTACTACGGCAACGCAATTCATAATCTCCGCTTCCGTCCCGGATAAAGCCATATTACTTTTCCCACTCTTCGGGATAAATAACAATGTTGACAAAATTAAAGACCGGCAAAGGTCCAGCGTATAAAAACTTTATCCTGTCCTTATATTTTTCAGTCAGATCATCCATTGCGTTATCAAATTCTTTTTCGCGGCCTTTATCCACTAAGAAACTAGCGTTCATAAACATTTCATCACCCACAGTCTTGTTGAGTTCATAGTCAAAGGCGATTCTTCTTAAGGTTTCTACCATCAATTCTTGCTCTTTTTCTTTTTTCCTAACTAACGCATCTTCAACCAGCTTACCCACTTCTATTTTAGCCCGTATATTTTTCTTCCCTCTATCGTTCTGGATCTCCTCTTTAGCCCTCTTAATTTCTCTATTTTCTTCGGCAATTTCTTTATAAATAATCTTCATATTCTTCCACATTCCTTTCACGCCTAATTCTATCTTATGGTCCATATCTCTTAGAAGATTCTTAAATTCTCTGTGTCTTGTATCTAAGAGATTTCTTATTTCATCGGCGCTCGAAGCAACAGTACCAAACCTAACTGGAAGCACACTATCAAACTCCTTCATCACCTCTTCGATGACTCTTTCATGGGCTATTAAATTATCTCGGTTCACCACAAATTTGGTCATAGGATGGTTACTTACCACCATACATAAGTCATTGTAGCCAATAGTTAAGACCTCATCGCCTCTTGAGCCAATCCCTACAGGTCCGAAATTCCTATCCTGTTCTGTGCCGATAATACAGTAGATATACTTACCTTCTTTTTCCATTGAAAATATTTTACTTTCGAAGATTTTCCATTTATGCCTAACTTATAACTTCAGACTTTGAACTCAGAACTTTTACTAAAATTGCATTCTTTTTAAATTCATCCTTTTTAAAAGAACAGGAATCTTTCTGACAATATTCCCATAAAACATTATAGGCTTTGGTTATCTCATCAAATTCTTTTTCTATGCCGGGGGTATCGGGGTTTTTGTCGGGATGAAAAGAAAAAGCCATGGCCTGATGAGCTTTTTTTATTTCACCTCTGGTTGCCATATTGTTGAGAAGCTTTAGTTTCTTCCTGGCCCAATCTATTTCCCCAAATTCCAGTTTTTTTACCTCGAGCGTATAATAACTATATGGTGGAAGGGGACCAACGCATCTGAAATTTAGATTCTCAAGCATTGTCGTATTGAGTTCTTCTACCTTTTCCTCAAAGTCTTTATGTTTGGCTTTAGATATTAAAAAAGCGGCGTTTATCACCATATGATCATCCATAAGTTCATGTATCCGCGAGTCTTCGCTAACTGCTCTTAGTCTATCTTGAATTTCCCGGGCAAATTTAGCTCTTTTTTCATCCAATGCTTTCTTAATCATTAATCCTATCTTCATCTGGTCATCAACCGTTGTTCCTTTTGGATTGCTCAGGAGTCTTTCTTTGAATTCTTTGATTTCTTTTTCTGCACCCACTTCTTTAACCGTGGAGTTAAAATTACTCCACGTCGCTACGATATCTATTTCTATTTTGTTCGTTATCTTCTCAAAAATCTCTTTTATGAGGCTATATCCTTTATTCAGAATATGTTTGACTTCATTTTCATCTTGAGCAAATGTGCCCAATTTCATGGGAATAATTGTCGTTCCCTGAGCCATAATTCTTTCAATAACCGTTTGGTGGCCAACTAACAGCCTGGCCAAAATATCCTTGAGCATATGGGTATAATCAACGATCTTGGCGTTCCTTACCAAGGCCGATATATCTTGATGAGGAATTGTATACACTATCCCATTGGATTCGCTTTCTTCTAAAAGGAGCGCTTTCGGGATCGTAAGATAAAGATTTACATTTGAATTTATAATACCGTAAATATATTTTCCAATTTCAGCCATAAACTTTTCTTTTCCCTAATAATTCTAATGCTTCTTGGAAATGCCTTTTTGAAATCTTAAATTCTAAATTTTGATTTTTGATTTTTGATTTTTGATTTTCAATATATTCCCTTATCGCAAGCATAGAGGCTTTTTGGCAGATGAATTCAATATCAGAACCTACATGACCATCGCTTTCTTTAGCCAATTCTTTTAAATCCACATCCTTAGCCAGCGGTTTATTCTTGGTATGTATCTTAAATATCTCTTCTCTGGCTCTGCCATCTGGTTTAGGTAATTCCAGCAAAAGGTCAAACCTGCCGCTTCTTAAAAGTGCCGGGTCAATTAAGTCCAATCTATTGGTAGCAGCTAAGACCACTACGCCTTTCAGTTCCTCGATTCCATCCATCTCCGTCAAGAATTGGCTTATCACCCGTTCTGTGACATGGGCATCTGTAGAACTCGAACCTCGTCTCGGCACAATGCTATCTATCTCGTCAAAGAATAAGATGGTGGGCGAGGCCTGTTTTGCTATCTTAAATACCTCGCGGATCGCCCTTTCGCTTTCTCCTACATACTTGGATATAAGAGAAGGGCCTTTTACTGAGATGAAATTAACTCCGCTTTCAGTAGCAATGGCCTTCGCCAGGAGCGTCTTTCCTGTGCCGGGAACTCCGTAAAGAAGCATCCCCTTGGGTGGATTCGTATTGGCCTTTTTAAAAACATCGGAATATTTGAGCGGCCATTCGACCGCTTCTTTCAGCTCTTCTTTGATGCACTCTAAACCGCCGACATCACTCCATTTGACATCCGGGACCTCGACAAAGACCTCGCGTATAGCCGAAGGCTCGATTTCTTTCATCGCCTCCAGGAAGTTATCCATGATTACTTCTAAGTTCGTCAAAGTCTCATAAGGAATTTCAGCCATTTCAAAATCGATCTTGGGCAGAATTTTTCTTAAAGCCGACATTGCTGCTTCCCGCGCCAAGGCCTCCAAATCCGCTCCGACAAATCCGTGAGTAATCTCAGCCAGTTTTTCGAGACTTATGTCTTCTGCTAACGGCATACCCCTTGTGTGTATCCCGAGGATTTCCAATCTTCCGTTTTTATCGGGTATAGGAATTGAAATTTCCCTATCGAATCTGCCGGGCCTTCTCAACGCGGGATCTATTGTGTTGGGTATATTCGTCGCAGCTATGACTATAATTTGGCCTCTCGACTCTAATCCGTCGAGTAGAGATAAAAGCTGAGCCACAACGCGCCTCTCAACCTGTTTCTCGCCGCCCATCTCTTCTCTCTTAGGGGCGATCGCATCTATCTCATCAATAAAAATTATGGCAGGGGCATGGGCTTGCGCGTCCTCGAAGACACTTCTAAGACGAGCTTCGCTTTCGCCGTAAAATTTACCCATAATCTCAGGGCCTGATATATGGGTAAAGTAGGCGTCTGTCTCATTGGCTACCGCTCGAGCGATTAAGGTTTTGCCTGTGCCGGGAGGCCCATAGAGGAAAACTCCTTTTGGTGCATCTATCCCTAACCTTTCGAACACCTGAGGATATCTTAAAGGAAGCTCTATCATCTCCCTGATCCTTTGAATTTGCGAACTGAGTCCACCGATATCCTCATAGGAAACCCTGGCTGCTTTTGCCTCCCCCTGTTTCTTTGTCTCCATTCTTATTAAAGTAGCAGCATTTATCAACACCACGCCATCAGGAATAGTGTCTACGACCTTAAAATCACACGACCTTGATCCGAAAAACGTAGCCCTAACACTGTTTCCTGATATTACGGGAAGCCCCTCTATTAGAGAACCGATATATTTAGCATCGCTATCTCTTTGAAGCAGACTGGATATCGTTAGGGGCGAGAGGGTGATTTTACTGGCAGGTTTAGAGTTAATTCTATTGATTCTTACTTTCTCATCCAACCCTATTTGAGCGTTTTCTCTCGATAGGCCATCTATCTGTATAATCTTTTTACCCCTATCTTCGGCATAACAAGGCATTATCTTTGCCGGTGTCTTTCTTTTACCATTGACTTCTATGATATCGCCTACCTCCAATCCGAGATCCTTCATATCTTCTGGATCGATTCTGGCAATCGCCCTGCCCACATCTTTGAGCAGAGCTTCTTTCACTTTCAAGATTAAAGTTGGATAATCTTTTTTCATTCTCTTTTTTATATAGTCATTCTAATAAAGGCTCCTTCTCATATATGAAATCATTAAAAAACGAGAGACCTCTCCACAGCAAAAGTTTGAAATGCATGATTATATCATTCACTTTTTTATCCTCACTTCCAAGATCCCATTTTTGTAGCTGTAAGTTAGTTTTTCTTTCTCGAATTGTCCTGGAAGAAGGACATTTTTTTCATATTTCCTGTTCTTACTGACGGCGGATATTTCTAATATATCCCCTTTCAAATCAACCGTGATACCATCCTCATTGACTCCAGGAATCTCAAAGAGAATCAGGATTTCAGCTTCCTCATCAAATACATCCGTTAAAGGTTCTCTATCCTGTTCTACGACAACCGATCCTTTAAAAGTTTTCTTGATATTGCCAAAGGGTTCAACAATGGGTTTTCCACCTACGGCTGTCTTGATGGAAAAACCAAATACTCCCTTCATCCCTTCTTTAAGATGGCTGAGGTCAATCTCGCCTTCCTTTTTTATTTCTCCACCCGCCTCTTTTAATTCTTGAGCCAGATCGATTAATTTCTCAATCCCTTTAAATAATCCACCTAAGCTGAAATCAAAACCTATTCCTTCTTCCTTTTTCTTCTTTTCTCCTGCCATTGTCTCATCTCCTTTTTTATCTTGCCATACTTTTTCCTTTGACATTTATCCTACAAGATGAATGTGCAAAAAATCCAATACAACCCTGCTTTTCCAAAGACCTGCACAACAGATAAGTGTAACCTATCTCAAATCCTGTTTTGCTGCTTATTTCTTTCATCGATATCAGACCATTCTTTTCTTTTATAATCTTTAATATTTCTAATTCTGTAGCTGTTATGCCCACATTTTGCTTAATAATTTATCGTTTCCATGTTCTTGGCAATTCTTCTTTTTTTCTCGATAATTATTTCTTGAATCGCTTCCTTTTTTCTCTTAAGTTTATAAAGCCAATTCTTTTCTATTGCATCTTTGCCCTTTTCTGTCAGGCGACATATTCCTCTAAAGGTATCGAAATCAACGTAACCTTTTCTCTCTAAGCCTTTACAAATCACAAAAGCATAATGAGCGCTTATCCTTAATCTTTCAGCGATTAAATAATAGTAAACAACCCCGCGGCAAGCCGCGGGGTATCCTGCAAAGGAGTACCATTAAGTCTTTCTCCCTTTTCAGCAATAACATCTAAAGTTTCCTGCTCCATACTGGTCATTCTTTGCTCCTAAAGACTACGAAAGGGTGCTTCCTCTGTTTCATATTATTTTAGCTTTGCCTCCAACCGCTTTAACCACTCCTTTACCCCTACATATTAAACAAGGAAGACTCCCTCCTTTTTCCCTCCCCCTTCCCTTACAATTAGGACACACCTCTACATGCTGGGCAGACACGCTTACAACTCCTCTGCCACTACAGACAATGCAGGTAAGGTCAGGATTTATGTGCGATTTCCCCGAGCCCTTACAATAAGCGCATATTACAGTTGGAGGTTGAATTCTTATTGTTCCGGCGCCTAAACAAACAGTGCACCTTGTGTTTTTCTTAGAAGGCAAAAATCCTCTTCCTGCACAGAAACCACATCTATAAATATGCTTATCTAATACTTCCCCTCTCTTGCCTGCTCTTTGGCTTTTGAAATTAAAAGTTCTCCAGGCCATCAAGTTAGACCTTTCTTTAATATTTTACAGCCATGGTCTTCCAGTCTTTTGCTGGAGATTTCTTGAATCCCTTAGGATTTACCTGCCTTTTCTTGGCTTCTGCTTTTTCTATTTTTATCATTTCTGCATCAATCTCATCAAGCCTTTTTTGTATACTCTTTTTTCTTTTATCTAAAATACACATTTCTTTTTCTAGCCTACCTCTTCCTTTCTGCAATATATATAAATCCAAATAGGCTGAACTTTGCACCCGAGGAATAGATCTCTTTTTGGTGCTGTTCATAGTTTTTGTGTCCCTTAATCCGCTTAACTCCTTGACTCTTCTAACCATTCTCTCACCTACCGGTTAAAATTTTTAACTCAATCTCTACTTTGCATTTTTCTTTGAAGTAATAAGGATACCTTTCTTTCTACTTGCTCCCACAACTTTTAGCTCAACCAATAGGCCTTCTTTTAAATCTCCTGCTCGTTGAATATTGCCGGGAAGCCTAATCTTACCATCTTTATTCACCCTAGAAAATGCCCGTATCAGTGTCATTTCGCTCACCTCCAATTCTGTTCGGCAATCGCTACTTCATAGGTATTAAAATGTCTAAACTACAGCGGTTTCTTTCTTGGATTTCTCCTTAATCTTCTCTGCGCTTTTGGCCTTGTCAAGTTCCTTTTGCACAAGATCTTTGACTATTTCTTTTACCCTGGCCTGATTCGTCTTTGAGCCAACCCTGCTTGTCTCAGATGCTAAGATATCTTGGCACATCTTCAGGAACGCCCTGGAGTGAGAAGGAGTCTCATTCTGAACCTTAAGGGTCTTGGCAATCATAATACAGCCGCGAACAGTAGGTGCAAACTCAGACTTTCCAGAGTCTCTTAAACCCCTTACGATATTGACGATTGTTTCAGCATGTGGCTTTGAAAGCTTAGACTTTGCCTGCGTTACAGCCACTTCCGTCTCATAATCAAAGTGATCCAAATCCAGAGTAATCATCCTATCCCTCAAGGCATCCTGGCTCCTATGGACTCCAGCATATTCCTCAGGATTAGAGGTAAAGATAGCAGTAAAATCTGGGTCAACCCTTAGATATGGCTCTTCACTGCCTCTTCCTGCTGGAAAATCCATCATCTTCTCCTGCAAAATAGAAAGCAAAATATTATTGGCCTCTGGACGCGAACGGGTGAACTCATCATAGATTAAGGTAAATCCATACTTACAGGCAACCGTTAGGCGGTTATCCACCCAGCGCTTTACCATATCCTCCTCTAATTTTAATACCCGGGAGACAAAGCGATCAACCACCTTTCTAAATCTGTAGCCGTGCTCGCCACCCACTAAATCCGAGGTGGTGAATTCTTCATCTCCGTGAATCATTACCACTGGCCTTTTAATCTTACTTGCTATGTGCATAGCAAGTGTCGTCTTTCCTGTGCCTGATACTCCCCTAAAATGAACTGGAAAGCCTGCCTTAATATAGGAAAGTGTCCTATTGGTGATATCCTTAATATACTTTGTTTCCACAAATTCCGGCAAAGGACTCGGTTCTAATACTGTAGTCATCTCATCAATCATTTTGTTTCACTTTCCTTCGATTTTGTTGAAGACTTAACTATTTCTTTACTCATCTTTGCCCCACAATTAGGACAACACTTATAATCACTGGCATAAATATACCGCCAGCTGTGTCCACATTCCGGACATGTTATATTGAGAGATTGACCACAATTAGGACAATACTTGAGATGGCTCCAAGTTGTGGTCCCACACTTCGGACACTTATATGCTTCGCTCATATCTTTGCCTCCTCTCGTGGTTTATCATTTAGGTTATTGTGCTTTTATGGCAA
>Ga0315280_10000333_pt1 | contig 87349 bp, 83 predicted proteins | sample YL17G06_40_MG_FD_203697 | JGI IMG/M metagenome (GOLD analysis project Ga0315280, IMG submission 203697) | Sediment microbial communities from Yellowstone Lake, YNP, Wyoming, USA - YL17G06_40 | ecosystem: Environmental > Aquatic > Freshwater > Lake > Sediment | place: USA: Wyoming | collected...
GTACATTGAGTGCTGTGAATAAGTTTAAAATAGTCTCTTCTAGATATGTGTGTGTTTGGTGCATCCCCATTGATGATCATCCCATGAATGTCAACAGGGGATGCACTAAAAATGTTAGCTACTGAGATCATCAGCTATTAATTTTCTGATAGCGATTAAGTCTTCAAGAAGTGGTTTATCTATTGAAATTCTTTTTTTCAACAATCCTAGATTTTCAGCTTTTTTCAATAATAGATTTTGTTCAAAACTTGATTTAGATAACAACAATAAATCATAGATATTTTTAATATATTCTTCAGGATTGTTGAATACAATTATTTTCCTTTTATCTAAATTTTCTTCTTCAACACAAAATACTTTTAATTCCTCGAAATTTGTAGAGATCGCAATAGGAACCGATTTAGATAAAGCATAGGAAACAACCTGTGTATCTGCCTCTTTATCCAATGGTACACCAATCTTTTTAACTTCTAAGAAAAATACTTTTTTATCTCCGATATAAAATGTGTAATCAGCGAAACCTCGTTTTCCTTCTCGTTGTGTTTGTTCTCGTTTTTTAAAATCTTTATCTGTCCATCCAAGAAATCTAAATAATGGCTCAACAAGTTTCGTTTCAATACTAGCTTCTGATTCTTTTTTATACTCTTGATAATTTGTTCTAAAATCATCTATTAAGTTTTGTGTATTTTTTTTGATTTGTTCGTCGTACATGATCAGGATGTGATATAGTTCGTTTCTACTTTAATTTTTGGCACTTGATAACATTATCGATACTTTTGCTATTTTTTACTTTGATACCTCGTTTTCATCACCTTATTTTGATTTTTCGCCATCTAGATCATTCCTCAGCCAGTCGTACGGTGTCTATTTTCGACTATTTTTACAACTGCCCCTCCCTACTTTCGGAACTACTGTTGCATCCAATATGCTTAAATAACATATGGTTTATTACCGATACCCAAATTCCAAAGAACGGAAGAGAATTCCTATGACAACCGCATACGATGTCCCTGCAAAAGAGTTGATCGCACATCTCAGTAAAAAACTTCAGAGCGAATCCACGATAACCCCTCCAGAATGGAGCAGGTACGTCCGTACAGGTGTTTCAAAGGAAAACCCACCAGAAACAAAAGACTGGTGGCATACCCGATGCGCATCAATCCTGCGGAAATTGTACATGCATAAATATATGGGGATCGAACGTCTCCGCGCAGAATACGGAGGAAAACGAGACCGCGGGTCAAAACCCAACAAAGCGAAACAGGGAAGCGGTGCAATCGTCCGCAAGGCACTGCAACAGCTCGAAGCAGCCGGATACGTCACAAAAATGAAAGGCAAAGGCAGAAGCCTCACCCCAAAAGGAGTCAAACTCCTGGATAACACCTCGTTCCAGGTAAAACAATCACTCATCGAAACATTTCCTGCATTGAAAAAATATTAAATAGGGGACGTCGCAATAGGTTCATCTTGAGGTTCTAACTCGCTATGGATGATATAGAAACTATCAGGAAGAAGAAATTGCGTGAACTCCAGGAGCAGGCGCTCTCACAAGAAGAGTTCCGGGAAGAGCAACAGCAGGAGGTTGAGGAAGAGAAAAAACAAGCTATGCGCGCGATCCTGACCGATGATGCCCGAGAACGCCTCGGGCGAATCAGGGCGGCCCGCCCCGAGATGGCAGAAAACCTCGAAAACCAGCTCATCATGCTTGCGCAATCCGGGCGGCTCAAAAATAAAATAAACGATGAACAATTACGGGAGTTACTCTCAAAGCTCCTCCCGAAGAAACGCGATATCACGATTCGAAGAAGAGGAATCTAACATGTCAAGTCATAAATCGTTAGGAAGAAAACTCCGATTATGCAGAGCAACCAAAAGCAATCGACGGGTCCCAGCCTGGGTCATGATTCGGACAAACCGGCGATTTACGCGGCATCCGAAAACCCGCAATTGGCGGAAAAATAAACTCAAAGTAGGGTGATGCAAATGGCTGAAAAAGACGCGGAGAAGGAACTTGAACGAATTTATATTATCTCACTGAGACGAGCGAAAATCGGGCCAACATCGCGGGCAGTGCCACGCGCGGTTGACGATGTTCGTTGGTACCTCATGAAACACATGAAAGTCGAGGAGAAAAACGTCTGGATCGATGATTCGCTTAATAAGGAACTTTGGGCGCACGGGAAATTCTGGGTCCCGAAAAAAATCCGCGTTCGTGCCGTGAAATTTGATGACGGGGTCGTCGAGGCGACACTCCCCGAGATCGGCGAGAAGAAATCACGACGGGAGCTTCTCAAAGAAGAAAAAGAGAAGAAAACCCCGATTCTCCGACGGGAAGAAGAAAAACCGAAAGAGGAAGTACCTGGTGCCGAGGGCTACGAGATTACTCCCACTGGCGAAGGCGAGGTGAAAATAAAGAAAAAGAAAGCCCCGCGGGAAAAAGAGAAAAAGCCAGAAGCTAAGAAAAAAGAAGAAAAACCGAAGAAAGAGGAAAAACCGGCACCGGAAGAAGAAGCTGAGAAAAAGGAAGAACCGGCGGCACCAAAAAAACCAGCCGCAAAAAAACCGAAGGCGCAGGCGAAAGAGGAAAAACCAGTCGCCAAGAAAAAATCAGCTTCGAAGAAAACGGAGAAAAAAAGTGAATCTTGATGCTTCAGCTCTTGGATTTCAATGAAAATCCAAACGTAGGAATCTACTGCCGGGCGAATGATTCTGTGGTATTTATTCAGAAGAGCTTACCGAAGAAAATCAAGCATCTGATCGGCTCGGTGCTTGGGGCAAAGGTCGTGGAGCTGACGATCGCTGATTCGACCATTATCGGTTCCTTGTTAATGCTTAATTCCCATGGTGCCGTGGTCACTGAATTTGCGGACACGACGACACAAGAAATCATTGCGGGTCAGGGACTTTCTGTGTTTCCGATCAAAGACGTGATTAACGCAGCGGGGAATGATATTTTAGCGAATGACCATGGCGCGCTCGTTCACCCTGATCTGAAAACTGCAACGGTGAAAAAGATCGGTGACACACTGGGGGGGCCAGTCCAGAAAGGAACGATTGCGCAGCTCGGTACCGTTGGCATGGCCGCGGTGGTCACCAACAAAGGCTGTTTGTGTCATCCGAAGGTGACAAAAGATGAGAAACAGCTCATGGAAAAAGTCTTTGATGTCGAGGTCATGATCGGGACCGTGAATCATGGGTTTCCTATGATCGGCAGCGGTCTAGTGGCGAACACGCATGGTGCGATCATCGGCAATATGACCACGGGTATTGAGATGGGCCGCATCGAAGAGGCGCTCGGGTTTTTACCATAAAATCGTTCACAAGCGCTCAGTTTGTGTCACTGTTTTCTCAGGAGAACATTTTATGCAAAACAGAGAGAAGTAAAAATTCCGAAATATTCTTATATGACATGGTATATTCATTGCTTAGGCGGAGAGATGGGATTGCAAGTATAACAAAAAATTTTTTAATTTTCGGAGTTTACACCTCCGCCGCCTCCCCCATATTCTCCTATGAAACACTAGCTTTAAGAACAGTGATTTGTTTTACTGGTCCGATTCTATGAAACTACTCCTTATTCACAGCGACTATATCGAATATGAAGTCAAACAAAAAGCGATTCCGCATCCTGAAGAAATCGCCATGACGAAGGATCGGTTAGAGGAAGCGCTCGTGGTGTTCATCGCGGTCGAAAAAATCGATGAGGATTCACCGACACAAGCGGTCCAAGAGGCTGCCAAGGAAATCATTAGCACCGCGGAGCAACTCAAAGTCGGAAACATCATGCTATACCCGTACGCGCATCTGTCGTCTAACCTTGCGAGCGCAAAAGCGGGAAAAGAAATCCTGGTTTCGCTTGAGCAGGAAGTGAAAAAGGGGAAATTCGCGGTCAAGCGATCGCCGTTCGGCTGGTATAAGGCATTTACGATCTCCTGCAAGGGGCACCCGCTCTCCGAGCTTTCCAAGGAGATCATCCCCGGGAAAGAGAAAAAAGCAGTTGAGAAAGAAAAGGAAGTGATCTCCGAATGGTACATCCTCACGCCGAACGGGGAGCTTGTCGATGCGAAGAATTTTGATTTCACCGGTCACGAAGAACTACGACTGTTGTATGAGCACGAAAGTAGCGGGACTCGGAAGACCGTTGGTGAGCCGCCGCATGTCCGGATGATGCAATCCCTGGAGCTTGTGGACTACGAGCCCGCGAGCGACTCCGGGAACTTCCGCTGGTACCCCAAGGGACGGCTGATCAAGGGGCTCTTGGAGCAGCATATCAACAACATGGTGCGCGACATCGGTGGCATGCAGGTGGAGACACCCATCATGTACGACCTTGAGCACCCTGCACTCGGCGAGTACGTGAAGAAATTCCCGGCGCGGCAGTACACGGTCAAATCAGACAAGGATTTTTTCCTGCGGTTCGCCGCATGTTTCGGGCAGTACATGATCGCGCATGATATGACGATCTCCTATCGGAACCTGCCGTTGCGATTGTACGAACTGACCCATTATAGTTTCCGCCGGGAGCAAAGCGGTGAGGTCAGCGGCCTGAAGCGACTGCGGGCGTTCACCATGCCTGATCTGCATACCTTCTGCGCTGACCTCCCGCAGGCGACCGAGGAGTTCAAACGGCAGTTTTCGACCTCGATGCGCTGGATGAGCTACCTGAACCTTGACTCGGAGGTCGCGGTTCGGTTCGTCAAGGAGTTTTACGACAAAAACAAGGCGCTCGCGAAAGACCTGGCCATGCTTGCGGGCAAACCAGTTCTCTTGGAGCTCTGGAGCGAACGCTACTACTACTTTGTCATGAAATTCGAGTTTAACGTCATCGACTCCATGAAGAAGGCAAGCGCTCTTTCCACCGTGCAAATCGACGTGGAGAACGCGAAGCGGTTCAACATCACCTACACGGATGAGAAAGGGGAGAAACAGTACCCGTACATCCTTCATACGAGCATCTCAGGGAGCATCGACCGGAACGTCTACGCACTCCTCGAACGGGAGGCGATCAAGATGAGCCAGGGGAAGAAGCCGATGTTGCCGCTGTGGCTGTCACCGACCCAAGTCCGATTCATCCCGGTCGCTGATGAGTTTATCCCTGATTGCGAGAGGTTCATCGACGAGCTTAATAAAATCTCCTCGTTCTATTTCATCAGGGCGGACATCGATGACCGTGAGGAAAGCGTCAGCCGTAAGATCCGGGACGCGGAGAAGGAATGGGTCCCGTATATCGTCGTGGTCGGTAAAAAAGAACGGACCGAACATATCGTGACGCCGCGCATACGAATCCCTGAACTCGGCGCGGGAGACAAACCGTATACTATTCAACAGCTCCATGCATTGATCCTTTCACGGACAAAGGAGTTCCCGCAGCAGAAACTGCCTGTTGCGCTGCATGTGTCGAAACGACCGAAATTCAAAGGGTAGCGGACGACAAATTGCCCATATTTGGGGGAGAAAAAACCCATGATAAAACGAAAAACAATGCAAGACCTCATTGAATCCTACGATCCAAACAACATCACGATCGGCGTCCTTGGAGGGCATTCCGCGCTTGATGTCTGCAGGGGAGCGAAGAAACACGGGTTTCGCACGCTTGCGGTCTGCCAGAAAGGACGAGAGAAAACCTACACAAGATACTACAAAACTCGGGATGGTAGTAAAGGGTGCATCGACAAGACCATTGTCCTTAAGAAATTCTCAGAGATCACGAAACCAGAGGTGCAGGAGCAGCTCCGCAGCGAAAACACGATCTTTATCCATAACCGGTATTTCTGGGTATATTTCGATTTCACGGACATCGAAAACAATTTCAAGGTCCCGATCTTCGGGACACGCTCAATGCTGAAACTCGAAGAGCGGAACGTCCCGAAAAATCAGTACTACTTACTAAAGAAAGCTGGTATCCGGATTCCGCAGCTGTTCAAATCGCCGAAGGATATTGATAGACTGGCGATTGTGAAGGTCAGTGAGGCGATCCGCGGATATGAACGCGCCTTCTTCTTCGCCTCGAGTTTTGCGGATTACAAGAAGAAATCGGAACAACTCCTGGCAAAAAAAATGATCACACGTGAGTCGTTGAATCAAGCAGTGATTGAGGAATACGTGATCGGGACGCAGATCAATTTTAATTATTTTTATTCTGTATTGGATGATGAACTGGAGATCATGGGCACCGATACCCGACGGCAAACGAATCTCGACGGCCTTCTTCGTCTCCCAGCAGATGAACAATTAGCGGTCCTGAAGTATCTGAAGCCAAAAATCATTGAGACAGGGCATATCGCGGCGACCACCAAAGAGTCCATCATTGAATCGATTTTTGATCTTGGCGAAAAATTCGTCGCAACCACCAAGAAGGAATACCCGCCAGGCATCATCGGACCGTTCGCACTGCAAGGAGCCATGGTCGCGAATAAAGGAAAAGAGGAGATGGTGGTCTTCGACGTCTCCATGCGTATCCCTGGTAGTCCGCTTACGCAGTTCACGCCTCATTCCGGGTACTTGTACGGAGAGCCGATCAGTTACGGTGAACGGATCGCGATGGAAATCAAAAAAGCGATTGAAACCAAACGACTCAGGGAAATCGTCACGTAATATTTATGAGGCATGTCTCTAGTATTTCTTCGTATGGAAAATCCTTTTTTCTGTGATGATAATATCCACGGAAACATCATGGTGCTCCGCCGGTATCTTCTCGACAAGTTGCAGTTCGAACGCTAACCCGACTTTCAAAGCTTTCACGTTTTCACCAAGCAATCGATCGTAATACCCCATGCCATGCCCGATGCGACGGCCATGGCAATCAAAGGCGATGCCAGGGACAACGATGAGATCCACGGTATCAACAGCAACCTTACGTCTGCATTCCAACCGAGGCTCCTGGATATTATACGCGCCGACCCCTAGATCATCCCACCGTCGCAACTCGGAAAGCGACAATTGTCTGTTTTTCGTATCCGTACAGGGAACCACCACCTGTTTCCCGAGCGCGAGGCATTCCTTTATCATTTCATGGGTCGCGACTTCACTGCCATACGAGATGTAAAAAAGGATAGCGCGCGCCCGTCGAAAGTCACCAAGCCCAAATAACCGCTCTTTGATGAGTGAACTTTTCTGAGCTACTTCCAACACAGGCATACTGTTTCGTTTCTGCAGGATCAACGCACGGATGCCTTTTTTCATACAAGGCTTGTATAAAGCGTCAGCTATATAGTCGTTCACCTCTTCTTTGTAAGTAAAAAGGACTCGGCCTTCGGACGCTTGAGTGATTCGCGAACGGAAAACGCTGAGCGGAACTCCTCCTTCTGTAACAGTCTTGTGATATCATCATGAGACCCTTTACACAGGATCCGGGCGGTCGGTTTCATGGTTCGAGCACAATGCGAAAGCACCGCATCAATCGGCCAGACGTTAATCGCGATAAACACCACATCAAAATCCCCTAAAGGATAGCTCACCCCGTCACCCTCCTGGATCGTTATCACAGAAGACAACTGTTTTCTCTTGATATATGACCGTGCGAGTTTCACCGCGATGCTGTTGTTATCGATACCGACGACCTTCGTGTGCCTGCCCTGTGCAATCATGACAGAGGCGGACGGAAACGCGCCACAACCGATATGGAGCACCTTCTCCGTCGGAGCAATATGGAGCAGGCTGATCTCCCTGGAGAACATCGGTGTTCTCCATCGGGTGAGCATGCGGTCAAACACATCGAACTGCGATGCACAGATCTCTAAAAACGTAAATACGTAACACGAAAAAACCCTTCGCCACTGTTGAAGAATTGTAGATGATAAGCTTCGTGCGCCCTTCTTATTTGACATGTGTCTCCTATAGACCTATAGAATCACTGTGATATCATGATTTTCTATAAAAAACACAAGGGTCTCTCTTAATCACTTTTTTTATCCATACGACTTTTCCCGGTTTTAACAAGTCCATGAAAGCTCCATGACTAATATAAAAACATTTTTAAATAAATACTTGATACATTTTCAATAACAAAAAATTATGGGGGAGCGTGAACGGATCGACGAAGAGACATTAACCTTTGAGGATGGCATACTTTTTTGTAAATATTTATTCCAGTGTGCGATTCATAAAACACTCAACGGTGTCCCAGAGGAATGGATAATCCATTACAAAACCCATGAACTACTCGAAGAACTCGGCTATCATTTCAACATAAAAGACCTTGAAAAAATCATGTTCACATTAAACATCGATAACATCTATACAAAACTCTAACGCATACCAATAAATACCAACCTCAAGTGTAGCAAGTAAAATAAAAAGGAGAGAGGGAACAAGAATCCCTTATACTTGCAGGATAATGAAGAAGAGGAAGACGAATCCGTTGATCGTGATCGTCACTTCTTTTACGTTTATCGCAGAAACCCTCATGGTCACCACGATGGGACCAAGGCCAACAATCATACCGAATTTCACGAGAATCTCATCGCCAGGGATTAAATCTGTTAGACTCCCGTTCAATGTTTTATTAATTTTGTTGAATAATCCCCCTTTCACAGACACCTGCCATGTGATATTTTGCGCGGTTACCTCCCCCGTATTTTTAATTGCAATCGTGGGTCGTATAAACGGTGATGTCACCGTGAGATTAAGAATTGTTTTCTGTAGTCCGTAGGTTTTGAAACACATATCGTAGGTACCGTTGTCTGCACCAAGCGGTCGTAGGTTAGGGATATACGGATTCATATTCTGTTGCGAGACGCCAACGGACTGGTTCCACGATGATCCGTTATCTATCGAAAAGTAGGCAGCTCCGTTCGGATACGCGTCTGAATGATTGTTACCTGCCCATCCATAATAGTTATCTGTCGCATTTTTCGTCGAACCCACAATATAGTAGGTAGTCCCAGGGTTCACCCAGAGATCCTCGAAGTTGAAGTCAACCCAGGAGAGAGTCCCTGTGGTAATATTTCCTGGTCCGAGATTTGTTTCAACGAGATTCTCATGTGTCAGATTATCCCGGATCCCGACCGTGACCGGGTACGTCGTTGTAGAGTTCTTCTCGATGAACAGTTCAACTCGGGTTAAAACCTCTTTTGTTGGTACAAATGACTGTGCTACCAACACCGTAATGGTATAGCCGGGGATTGGTGCTCTTCCAACTGGAATTACTGTTCCATTCGTAAACACCGTTTGGCTTTGGTCCAGCTCATCACCGCTCGACATTGTTGTTCTCTCCCCTGGGAAAGTTCTTACTTTTTCGCCAAGCGCGATTGATGTGCTGAAAATTCCAAATAATACCAGCCCTGCGATAACTAAAGAGATTATTTTTTTCATACCTTTTCCTCCAAACTTTATATGGTAATATATTGAACAATACCTATATAAATTTTTATTAAGAACAATTAAAAGAGGAAATAGACATTTTTTATGGTGCTGTTTACACTTCCTGCATCAAAAATGCGCCAAGGCATTTGAGTCGCTCTTGGTACGAATCAGGATATAAGAACCGCTCGGTAGCCGCGATACTGCTCAACAAGGCATTCCCGTCCTGCGGCGTGAAGCAAAACCCGACCGCCTCATTCTCATTAATCACATGGATGGTTGGGATCACCACGACCGTCTGATCCAAAATTCTCCCATAATGTCCGTGATCACGCCCGAAAGAAAACACAAGATTCGCTGACTTCTTGTAGGTGACCGCGACACGTGGATTCTCCATGAACTTCTTAATGACCTGGTCCTTCGTGATCTTCTTATCAAGCTTCATGTCGTACCAGATACAATGCATGTATTGAGTGTTCAACTTCATCGCACTGGAAAACACATTCAGGTCAATGCCCAGGGTCTTGTACAGATGGTACACATCGACCGCATGGTGGGTTCCCATTTTCTCGTCTTTATGAATACCAACCTCAGGGGACGGCACAAAGCTTTTCACCTGACTGATATCATTGGCTCGTCTGATACAGAGGAACCGTCCCTCTTTTAGATGGTTTTTTCTCTTCTCAATCGCAAGGGTATGGATAAGGACCGCAATGTTATGCGTGTTGCAGCTCACCACTTGGATGAATTGATCCTTTTTTGTGATCGCCTCATCGTTGATCCCAAGCGCATACATCTTCCCGAACCCAAACTCGGAGCCTTGCGCCAGGAACCCTTTCACCTTACTTTTATATTTATTGTAATATTTCTCCTTGTTCATGAGCCCTGTGCCTTTGGGAGTGCAGTCAATGACCACTGATGCGCGTCTGATTGCTTCCTCTGCTTCGTACATCGGCTCAAGCCCGAGTTCCTGGAATTCCTTGACTTTCCCGTCGGAGATACAGAGGTTAGCCCCCCGGTTCATCAACCCCTTTATCTTAGGCCGATCCTCAAGCGTGGGGCTATGTTTATAGAACGTGATTTCATCGATCCCTAGATCTTCTTTTGCATCGCAGAGAAATCCAATTAACGGTTCACCGATGGTGCCTGTGCCTACGACATGAACAATGTTTCCATTACTCATCTTACAACTCCCCGCTAGGTAACAGGTAATCGGTATGTTATATTTTATTGTTACTATTATCTATAATTTTAATAAAAATGGTTTTCCCTAAAATTTCGATACGCTTATTTCTGTAGATAGCATACTACCCGTTCTATGCATATTTACGTCATTACAGGCATCGACTACGACTCAAATATCTACCTCGTCACCGGAAAGGTTCCGACAATAATCGACACCGGGACCGGATTTCATAGCAGCACGGTTCACCACAGAATTCAAATGTTCACGCAACTTCCTGCAATCCGACAAATCCTGCTCACCCATGAGCACTTCGATCATGTTGGCGGCGTGGGCGACCTTTTGAAAGCAACGCAGAATGCCGCAAAAATCTTTACCCACGCGGATATCGTCCAAAAACTCAAAGAAGGAAAAAGCACGTTTGCAGAGATGCTCGGCGGAACAATGCCAAAAATCACGGTCGACACACCGGTCTTTGGTGGGGAACATCTCACCGTCGGCGATGAATCATTCGAAATCCTCGCAACACCAGGCCATAGCATCGGTGGCCTGTGTTTTTACGGAGAAAAAAGCAAATCTCTTTTCTCAGGTGACACGGTCTTTGCACATGGCGGTTTTGGGAGATATGACTTTCCTGGCGGGAATCTGGAGACACTGCGTCATTCCATTGAACAATTATCAGAACTTGATATCCACAACCTCTACCCCGGGCACGGACCAATCGTCGAACAACAAGGAAAGGACCATGTATTAAAAGCACTTCAAAGCATACAAACATTGGTGTAAATGCCCCGGCTTCGAGATTTGTTAAATGAAATAAAATGGACCAAGGATCTGAATAAAATAGAGATATGGTACCTGCATCGTGGAGCACCACATAATACAAAAATAATCCCAGGTACTGAGATCATCTCACTTGGGAAATCCTTTCTTGAAACAACCACCGCGACGATCCCGTACCATCGTATCACAAAGATTATCTATGATGGGGAGACGATATTTGATCGATGGGACCTCCAAAAGAACCATAAAACAGACAAACAATTATAAAAACAATAACCTGTTTTACCAACAACCAAGAGCGGAGGCAAAACCCTTATGTCAACAACTGAAAAATCATCGGTTGTCTCAGGATTCTATAAACTCCCTGTGGAACAACGAAGAGCATTTGTCAAGAATTTCTCAAATCTTACCGAAGACGATGAGAAGATTTTCTCATCCTGTTTAGATATTCAGACCGCGGATCGCATGATCGAAAACGTTCTCGGGACCTTTGAGCTGCCACTGGGGGTGGCGGTGAACTTCCTCATCAATGGGCGGGAGTATCTCATCCCGATGGCGACAGAAGAATCCAGTGTTGTTGCCGCAGCGAGCAACGCGGCGAAAATCGCTCGGATTAAAGGCGGATTTACCACTGCGTGTTCCGAGCCGCTCATGATCGGACAGCTCCAACTGCTCCATGTCGATGATGTGATTACCGCAGCGGAAGAAATCCTTAAACACAAAGAACAACTGCTCAAACTCGCAAACGCCCAAGATAAAATCCTGGTTGACCTTGGTGGAGGCGCACGAGACCTGGAGGTCCGAATCCTGGATAGCCCGTTAGGGAACATGATAGTGACCCACCTCATCGTCGATGTCCGGGACGCCATGGGCGCAAATGCCGTGAACACCATGTGCGAGGCACTCGCCCCGATGCTCGAAGAGATCACCCATGGGAAAGTGAGATTAAAAATCCTTTCAAACCTTGCTGACAAACGACTTGTGAAGGCAACCGCGGTCTTCGACAAGGAAAAAATGGGCGGCGAACAGAACGTTGACGCCTTTCTTGAATCTTACACGCTCGCTTCTATCGATCCGTACCGCGCAGCGACCCATAACAAAGGCATTATGAATGGGATTGATGCGCTGATCATCGCAACAGGGAATGATTCCCGTGCGATCGAGGCTGGTGCCCATGCGTACGCGGCACGAAACGGCCAATACACCTCATTAACGTCCTATCATAAAGATGCCCAGGGCAATCTTGTCGGTGAAATAGAACTTCCCATGGCGGTCGGGATCGTCGGTGGCGCAGCGAACATGCATCCGAAGGCGAAACTCTGCAGAAAAATCCTTGGGATCACCTCCGCTAAGGAGCTTGCTGAGATTGCTGCAAGTATTGGCCTTGCCCAGAATTTCGCGGCGCTGTTCGCGTTATCAACGGTCGGCATCCAGAAAGGACACATGTCGCTTCATGCGAAAAACATCGCGGTCATGGCTGGCGCGCAAGGAGATGAAATCGACATGCTCGCCGATGAACTTGTCAAAGAAGGAAAAGTAAAACTTGATCGAGCGAAAGAACTACTAGAAAAAATGAGGAAAAAATCTAAATGATTCCCTCAGCGATATCCTCTGGCTCACGCTCGCAGTAGTAACAGCGTATCCGCGGTGGGTCTTTGCTGATCACATGGAACCTGCTCTCAACAGGCTCACGAGCATTCGAGATGCAGGTAGGGTTTGAGCATCGAGTAATACCGACCACCTCATCAGGGATCTCCACGATATGTTTTTTTACCACCTCATAATCGCGGATAATATTGATTGTTGCTCTCGGAGCAATCAGCGCGATTTTATCAAGCTCTTTCGGGTCAAGCTCTCTATTTTCGACCTTCACAATATCCTTTTTCCCTTTTTTTCCAGTCACATTCATAAGAACACTGACTATTGAGGAGGTTGATTCTGGAATCTTTAGCACCCGCAATACCTTTAAGGCGCGCCCAGGGGTGATATGGTCGATCACGGTCCCGTCCTTAATAGGCGTGATTTTGAGTTCCTTCATAATTTTTTCCCTCCAAAGATAAGGGATAACAGCGCCATTCTCACCGGTATCCCGTTGAATGCCTCTTTGAAATATAACGCATGCGAGGTGCTATCCACACCTGGATCGATTTCAATGACTCTTGGCAGGGGGTGCATCACAATGAGATCCTTTTTTGCCTCCTGTAACAAAGCGTTATCAACCTTATAGCTTCCGACAACCCGGTTGTATTCCTCTGCGTCAGGGAATCGCTCCTTCTGAATCCGTGTTACGTAGAGGACGTCCGCGTCTTTGATTGCTTTTTCAAGGCTCGTTGTACTTGTCGGCTCAACGCCGAGTTCTTTACATTCATTGATAACTTCTTTCGGCATCTTTAATGTCTCAGGTGAGACAAACGTAAGATCCGCTTTGAAGAGGGACAGGGCATAGGCAAGCGAATGGACGGTCCGCCCGTACTTCAGGTCGCCAAGCAAGACGACATTATTGCCTTTGATTTTCTTTTTCTCTGTCATAATCGTGAATAAATCAAGCAGGCATTGTGTCGGATGCTGCCCGGCTCCATCACCAGCGTTCAGAACAGGAACCTCTGCGAATTCCGCGGCGAGCCGTGCCGCTCCCTCCTGTGGATGGCGGATAACGATTGCATCGCTGTACGCATCAGCCATGCGGATCGTATCAGCCAGGGATTCACCTTTTTTCTGTGACGTCCCACTCGGGTCTGAAAACCCGATCACCCGACCACCAAGGCGATGCATCGCGCTTTCAAAACTTAGGCGTGTGCGCGTGCTTGGCTCAAAAAACAATGTCGCTAAAATCTTTTCCTGCAAAAGCGTCGTGTGTTTCTCACCCTTCGCATATGGGATCATACGTTTCGCATAATCCAGGACAAACTCAATTTCCTCTTTAGAAAAATCCTTAATGGAAATAATATCCCTGTTTTTAAAGCTCATTTCTATCAAAAAGAGAAGAATAAGGACACTATTTAATAACCTTCGTACTCGATGAAATCAAAGCAACAAAACACTGGTAAATACATGAAAAAACAGAAGGGAATTTATTAATATACCGGGAATCTGATACTCTTTAGGAATTATGCCTCGAGAGAAACAACCCAAAGCGGATGACATTGAAAAATTACGGAAAATCCTCGATAATCCATGGGATCCAAACAACGAGAAATTGATCTCAATGGGTGATAAAAACCTTAATTCCGTACGCAAAAGATTGAACTATGAACCAGACGTTTCATCGAAAAAATCCTCCGCTCCCACCGATAGAAAATCATCCTCGTTGGAACCTACAATCACGATTCATCCCCGCGTAAGAACAATCCCTATCCTTCAGCCTGCCGCACCGTTACCTGAATTCGAACCAGTGCCTACCCCGCCGGTCGTTGAAAAACCAATCGTCCCAGAAGAACCTCTTTTTGAAATGGAAGATCTCATTGAAATTGAAAAAGTCGATATGATGTACCCAGAGTTTTCAGAAGAAGGACCCACAGAAGTTTCGATAAAACATGCGGAAATACCGATGCAGCTAGAAGAAGCACCACCAAGAGCGCCTGTGGCAATCGATCAGAACTTCCCGGAATGGCAACCAGTCGACGAGACCCAACCAAGCGAACCAGTGGTTCGTCATGAAGAGCCAGCAGTGAAGCACGAAGAACTACCAGCCGAAGCGATTCCAGAGTTTGAACCGCTTACTTCCAAAATGATTCCTTCAGAACCGTACGAAAAACCAGATGCGTGGGAACCTGTACCGATAAGCGAACCTAAAAAAGTGCTGCAACCCGAGCCTACAGGATTTCAACCATCGGAGCCGCAGGAACAGCCACAAAAACTATCTTGGCGGAAAGAACGCGCGCAAAAAAAATTAGAAAAACAAAAAGAAAAAGAAGCGAAACGTCAGAAAAAAATAGAGATGAAGAAATTAAAAATGGAAGCACGACAGAAGGAAAAGGAAGCAAAACGACTCGCCCTAGAACAATCAAAAGGTGAGCCGCTTCCTGAAGCACCGCCAATGGCACCCGAGCCCGCTCCTGTCGTCAAACAGCCGCAACAGATAAAAGTTGATCTCTCCGCCTTCAAAGGCATTGAAAGCATCGATGAACACACTGGTGAGCTCCTCTATAAAAACGGATATTTCTCGCTCGATAACCTTCGGGATGCAACGGTTGATGACCTTGTTCAAATCAAAGGGATTAAACGAAAACTCGCGAAAAAAATAAAAAAAGAGATTGAACAAAAAACAGCAAAAAAATCTGACGAAGAGTTCGTTCCTACCAAAAAGAGAATCAGTTCAAAAAAACCGAAAAAAGAACCTGAGGATCTCGCCGAATGGGAATCATTCAATGTGGAAAACTCCGAGGAGGAATTCTCAACAGCGGCTCCAGCCACCCGTGGGGAGTACACCCTCTATAAGAAAGAAATAGGGAAAGGTTCGAAAAAAACCACGATTCATTTTTTCAGAAAGGAGAAACCAGCAGTGGGGACGCCTGCTCCCGTACCAGAAGGGTATCTGATCGCGGTGAACAAAAAAACCAAGGTCCCCTATTTAAAAAAGAAAAAATAATGCGACTCGCAGTTTATATAAATCCTTTTCTTATTAGAACGCTGAGAAGACTATGAACTGGAATGGCCCATTACAGAAAATCAAGGAATTCCGCTATGAAATCCCTCAGAGTTATCAAGGGGAGCAAAAAAATCTTCACATGCAAACCTCTGCGGTCATCTATGCGGATAATGGGATGATTCAGTGCATTCGAAAGGATAACGCCCCTGAGCAGGCTGCGAACGTGGCCATGCTTCCCGGTATTGTCGGTAAGTCCCTTGCGATGCCTGATATTCACTGGGGATACGGGTTTCCTATCGGCGGTGTCGCGGCAACAGACGCAGAGGTCGGTGTTATCTCGCCAGGCGGCGTCGGATTCGATATTAACTGCGGCGTGCGGTTGATGCGGACAAACCTCCAGGTTAGTGATTTGGATGCAAAAACAATCCAACAACTTGTCGATGAAATGTTCGTTAACATTCCCTCGGGACTTGGGTCGAAAGCGAAGGTTCATCTGAACCGCAGACAGTTGGATGACGCACTGAAGCTTGGGGCGAAATGGGCGATCGAGAACGGATACGGCTGGAAAGAAGACGTGGAGTATTTGGAGGAAAATGGTTGTCTTGCATCCGCTGAAATCTCGAAAATCTCCGATGAGGCGAAACAACGAGGTGCCCCTCAGCTTGGTTCACTTGGAGCAGGGAATCACTTTTTGGAGATTCAGAAGGTCGCTGAGATTTATGACCCAGTCGCAGCGAAAATATTTGGCATCAAAAACGAAGGACAGATCATGGTCATGATTCATACCGGGTCTCGCGGGTTTGGCCATCAGGTGTGTACCGATCATCTCAGGATTTTGGAACAAGCAGTGAAGAAATACAACATCTGGCTTCCTGACCGGCAACTCGCTTGTGCGCCAGTGACCTCTAAAGAAGGGCAAGATTACCTAAAAGCGATGGCATGCGCAGCGAACTTTGCCTGGTGTAATAGACAAATGATCGTGCATTGGGTCCGAGAATCTTTTGAAAAGGTACTGCACCGGCAAGCGGACGATCTTGACATGGGCATTGTCTACGATGTCTGTCATAACATCGCGAAACTCGAGGAGCACGAGATCGACGGTAAGAAACGGAGCGTCTGTGTCCATAGGAAAGGAGCAACGCGTTCCTTCGGACCAGGAAAACGTGAAGTCCCCTTGAAATACCGAGATGTCGGCCAACCCGTGCTTATCCCAGGGGATATGGGCACGGAAAGCTACCTGCTCAAGGGAACGAAAGAAGCAGAGGAAACATTCGGCTCAACCTGTCATGGCGCTGGCAGGGTTATGTCGCGTACTGAGGCTGTCCATCGGTACCGCGGGGAGCAAATCATGAATGATCTCAAAAAGAGAGGGATCTACGTCCATCCGGCAAGTTGGAAGGTCATGGCAGAAGAAGCACCAGATGCATACAAGGACGTCAGCCAGGTGGTCAACGTCACCCACGGTGCAGGTCTTTCACTCAAGGTCGCAAAACTTCTCCCGTTAGGCGTCGTAAAAGGATGACAGTTCGACATGTGTTTAAACCAATTAGTTTTAAAACCCCCGCATGGATTATGGTTCCGTTAAGTGGTGATGCAGTTGGAAGACGTACAGATCGTTGATTATGAAGAGATGAATCTCGCTGGCGGAACCGTAATCGCAGGGTTTCCATCGATAGGACTTGTCAGTACGATTGTCGCGAATTATCTCATTGACGCCCTAGGATTAAAACAAATCGGAGCAATTGATTCACCGTTCTTTCCTACCCTGTCCGTGGTTCATACAGGGGAGCCGCTCTCACCGGTTCGCATCTATGGCGGAACGCTGGCAAACGGGCAGAAGATTGCGGTATTTGTTTCCGAGTTCAAACCAAAACCCAACCTTATAAATGCATTATCTGACGCGATCATGGTCTGGGTGAAGAAAAAGGCATGCAAACTGCTCATCTCACCCGAAGGAATGGTCGTGGAGGGAAAATCATCGGAAGATGAAATGACCGTTGATGCCTACGCGATCGGATCAACCGAAAACGCGCGGGCGATGCTACAGGCAAAAAACATCCCGCAATTCAAAAACGGTATTATCGCTGGGGTCTCTGGCGTGCTTTTGAACAAGGGGAAACATGAGAAATTCGATGTGATCTCGATTCTTGCCGAGGCGCACCCGAATTACCCGGATGCACGTGCCGCCGCTTCTGCGATTAACGTCATCGGCGTGGTCATCGGCGTTGAAATTAATGTTGGGCCGTTGTACGACGAGGCAGAGCGTATCGAAAAACAACTGCAGAAATTCCACAAACAGGCAAAACCGATCGTCTCCGGTACAAGTCAAATCCCACAGCCGAGCATGTACGGATAAAGAATATCCGTTCCCTCTTTCTTTTTCAGAAAAGAACAAGTAGTTTTTCATCCTTAATGTTTTAATAGATAGTGCTATTGTTCCTTGGGAATTATGAGACCTATACATTCGAGCCACCCTCGTTATGTGTCATTGGTGACACGGGAGAAACTCTCCAAGGCAATGAAACAAGGGATTGTTCATGAGACCGGGTTAATCGCCCATGGACGCGGGGAAGCATTTGATTATCTTCTAGGTGAAACCACGATTCCAGAGGCTGATGCTGCTGCGAAAATCGCTGCGGCCGCTTTGCTTTGTGCAAGAAACCCGGTGATATCGATAAACGGAAATGTCGCTGCGCTTGCTGCTGAAACCTGTATTCAGCTCGCTGGTCACATCCCCGCGAAACTCGAGGTGAACCTCTTTCATCGCACCCGAGAGCGGGTGAAAAAAATTGTTGCTTTGCTTCGCAAGAATGGCGCGAAAACCGTCTATGGGGTGAACCCCACCGCGAAAATACCGGGACTTGCTCATGACCGCGCGCTGTGTGAAAAAGAAGGGATTTATTCGGCCGATGTCGTCCTAGTCCCTCTCGAGGACGGTGACCGTTGCCAGGCACTGCGAGATATGGGAAAGACCGTGATCGCGATCGATCTCAACCCATTGTCCCGGACAGCGCAGGCAGCGACGATCACGATTGTAGATAACGTGACTAGGGCGGTTCCCCGTATTGATCACTGGGTGCAGGAATTGAAAGGGGTAAGACAATCCGAGCTTGAAAAACTTGTCCGCACATGGGATAATGGGAAAAACCTGGGTATGGTACTTGCTTTTCTTTCAAAAAGACTAAATTCATTGTCTTAATACGGAGTGTCGTATGTATCGAAGTCATTACTCAAAAGAAATCTCAAAAAAAGAGTATAATTCCTCGGTTACCGTCGCTGGGTGGGTTGAGGATATCAGAAATCTTGGGTCTATCGCATTTCTTATCCTTCGAGATAAGCAAGGGACATTGCAGCTGACGGTTCTTAAGAAAAAAACCCCTGAGCTTTTTGAACAACTGATGTCGCTGCCGCGGGAGTCTGTGCTCTCGGTGAGAGGCCTGTGCAAAGAAAATGAGAAAGTCCGAAATGGCTACGAGATTCTTCCAGAGGCAATCATTGTTCTCTCTGTCGCAGAGACACCATTGCCGCTTGGTGTCGTCGATAAGGTCGAAGCTGATTTTGACACGAGACTTGACAATCGGGTCCTTGATCTCAGAAAACCGGAAACGCAAGCGATTTTCAAGATACGCAGCGCCGTGCTTGCAGCCGCGGATGAGTACCTCCGATCCCAGCAGTTTTTAGAGGTTCACACTCCGAAGATCATCGCAAGCTCATCCGAGGGCGGCACCGATATGTTCAAGCTTCGCTATTTCGAAAAAAAAGCGTTTCTTGCGCAGTCGCCTCAATTGTATAAACAAAGTTTAATGGCGACCGGTCTTGACCGGGTGTATGAGATCGCCTGGTATTTCCGGGCGGAGGAGCATAACACGCGGCGGCATTTGAACGAGTCAACCGCGGTTGATGTCGAGATGGCGTTCATCAACAGTGAAGAGGATGTGATGAAAATTCTCGAGCATCTGGTGCATGCGATGTGGAAGCGTGCAGGGGAATGCACTGATGAGCTTGGTGTATTGAAAAAAACTATCTCTGTTCCGAAACTTCCCTTTGCTCGAGTACCGTACGATGACGCGGTGAAGTTGATCCAGAAGCGAGGTTCACCGATAACCTGGGGTCAGGACCTCAGCACGGAAGATGAGAAACTTCTTGGGGACATCATGCACGATGAAGGTAAGGATTTTTACTTTATCACTCGGTATCCCTTAGCCTCAAAACCGTTTTATACGATGCCTGAAGGTGAGAAACACTCCCGTGGTTTTGATTTGGAGTGTAAAGGCGTAGAGATATCCTCGGGAAGTCAACGCATCCATGATGTAACGCTTCTCATCGAGCGACTTAAGGCGTGCAATCTCGATCCGAAGGATTTCGAGGCATATCTCAAAGCGTTTCGGTACGGGATGCCGCCGCATGGTGGATTCGGGTTTGGCATCGAACGATTCCTCATGGAACTCTTCGACATCTCCAACATCCGAGAATGTATCTTGTTCCCACGCGACCGGACGCGACTGACGCCATGACGATATCGAGTATGACGGGAGTTCCTTTATCGCTCGCAACATAATAAAAGAAAAAACCATCCAGATTGTAGGTCTATTTTTGTTGGTAATATGAGCGTCCTTCTTATTCATTCCTTCACCGAATAACATATGATTTTTTCCCTCCATATGACAATGCTTATCCCCTTGAAAAAATGCCTACGAATAGGTATTAATAGACCATTGGAAATCCATATAGTTCAACCGCCAGCTCTCGACATGTCAAGCATGCTAAGAGAAATAACTTATACGACTCAGTGTAAAAAGAAGCGATAACTATGCAAAACAATGCCCCGAATAAGCCATCCGTCTTTCGGAGGATTCAAACAAAGATCATAGGGCGCCCTCGCAATATTCATGACCCGTCGATTTTCCATAAATTATCATTGATAGCATTGCTCTCGTGGATTGGGCTTGGGGCTGACGGCCTTTCTTCTTCCTCATACGGTCCACCAGAAGCATTCAATGTCATCATGGATCACCCGTATCTGGCTATTTTCCTTGCACTCGCGACCGCATTAACTGTTTTCATCATCTCATACGCTTATTCGAGAATTATCGAATATTTCCCTCATGGTGGTGGAGGGTATATTGTCGCATCCCATACCCTTGGTAAAAAAGCTGGCGTTCTCTCAGGATCCGCCCTCCTTGTCGACTACGTCTTGACCATTACCGTGTCTATCGCCGCATGTGGTGATGCAATTTTTAGCTTCGTACCAGCAGAATTCCAATCACTGAACATAATTCTCGCTTTTAAAATGTCATTAGTGCTCGTTTTGATTTTATTAAATTTGAGGGGGGTAAAAGAATCAGTGCTAATTCTTGCACCCATCTTCCTTTTGTTTATTGCGACTCATGTGCTTCTTTTGGGATATGGGATTTTCAGTAATGTATCAAAAGTTGGCACGCATGTCACCGCGTTTAACACTCAACTGGGTGCAGATCTCACCGCAATAGGATTCGTCGGCATCCTTGCTATTTTCTTAAGAGCATTTTCACTTGGTGCGGGAACCTACACAGGGATAGAGGCGGTATCAAATGGATTACCAATCATGCGAGAACCAAGGGTGAAAACCGGAAAAAAAACCATGATGTATATGGCAGTCTCTCTTGCGCTTGTTGCTGCGGCACTGTACTTCTGTTATTTTCTTGTCGACATTCACCCTGTTAGCGGCCAGACGTTGAACGCCGTGCTTGCCAATGCGTTGTTCGGTAGTTTTCCCTTCGGATATTGGATTGCATTCATCATCATCTTCTCCGAAGGAATTTTACTCCTTGTCGCCGCACAAACCGGATTCCTTGACGGACCACGGGTCATGGCAAATATGGCAGTTGATTCATGGTTCCCAAAGAAATTCGCTGCCTTGTCAGAACGACTCACCATGCGTAACGGAGTAATGTTGATGGGCGGTGCTGCTCTAGCACTAATGTACTTTACAAATGGTGACATCACTTTTCTTGTGATTATGTACGCCATTAATGTATTCATTACTTTTTCACTCTCAGAATTGGGTATGTCCCGTTTTTTTATCACAAACAGAAAAAAAATAAAAGAATGGAGCAAGCATTTACCAATCCATCTCACCGGACTTATACTTTGTTTGACGATTCTTAGTATCACCATTTATGAAAAGTTCGGACAAGGCGGCTGGCTAACGCTGATAGTCACCTTATTTGTGATCATGATATGTTATTTGATTCACCGTCATTATGGAAAAATTAAAAAAGCTATGAGAAAATTCAATGAGACGTTACTCCTTTCCAGCATTCACCTTGTCGGACACCCGAACAAAAAACCAGTGAACCCAAAAAACATTACCGCTGTCATCCTTGTCGAGGGTTATAACGGGTACGGTGTCAACACGTTCCTTTCCTTGATTCGAAATTTTCCAGGGTTATATAAAAACATAATTTTTGTTTCGATCGCTGAGATTGACTCCGGCACATTCAAGGGAGTCAAGGAGATAGAGGCATTGGAACTATCAGTCAAAGAATCATTGATGAAGTACGTCATCCTTGCGCAACGTCTCGGTTTCTCCGCGGATTATCGCATGGATGTCGGAACAGATGTCGTAGAAACAGCAAGCCATCTTTGTGAGTCAATCGCGGAAGAGTTTCCCAAGGCAATGTTTTTCACCGCAAAACTTGTGTTCCGACATGAAACTATTCTCCATAAACTTTTCCACAATGAAACCGCATTTGCCATTCAACGCCGTCTGCAATGGAAGGGAATCCCAGTCGTTATTCTCCCCGTACGCATTGACATCTAACACCGGTGACGCGAAAAACGATTTCTTTTTTTTGGTTCAAGGGTGTAAAACGTTCATTCCAATCTACCAATAACAAATAAATTTTCGTACATGTATGAAAGTTTCAATTCTATTTCCTTCATGTGTGATCGAGATAAAGGGAAAACTTTAATTCTGACTTATCCGTTGGGGGCCCCGATAAATAAAGAGGGTAAATTATCGAATAAAATTCTAATCGACTTGAAATAATTCCTAAATAATCCATCTCAAACGGCTCAAATTATAATGAGAATTTCACCAACGATCCTTTCGGATACAGAACGATGGACGTGGCGTGATGAAAGAGGGTATAGGGCTTAGAGCGAGATTTTTCTACCGGTATCGCAGGTTCATCAAGACGCTTAAAATTTATCTCATGATAGCTGGTCCTGGCATTATCGTCATGGTCGCAGATAATGACGCTGGGGGTATTACCACCTATACTGTCACTGGTTCGAAATTTGGGTATGATCTCATTTGGTTTCTTATATTACTTGGACCCATTGCATATATTGTCCAAGAGATGACCGTGCGTCTTGGTGCTGTCACAAAACGTGGTCATGCAGAGGCGATTTTTGATGCCTTCGGGACGTTCTGGGGTTGGTTTTCCCTTGGAGATCTACTGCTTGTTAATTGGTTAACACTCATCACTGAATTTATTGGGATGACTGCCGCATTGTCGATTTTTGGGATACAGCCATTTATCACGGTTATTATAGTGTTGGTTCTTTTAATCGTCATGATTCTTCAAGGTCGATACTGGACTTGGGAAAAAATCGTTTTACTGTTCTGTGTCCTGAATTTGATTTACATCCCTGCAGCGTTTTTAGTTAATCCCTCATGGTCTTCGGTCCTTGGGAATGGTCTGATCCCTCATCTTCCGGGGGGAGCATTCAGGGGGGAATTATTTTTCTTTTTAATGGCAAACATTGGAACAACCATCGCACCCTGGATGGTTTTTTTCCAGCAAAGCTCCGTGGTGGATAAAGGAATGAAGGAAAAAGATATCCCCTGGGGAAAATTTGATACCATGGTCGGTGCGGCTTTTACCGTCATTGTCGCGATTTTCTGTATCGTGGTGACCGGCACGGTATTGTATGGAACTAATATTGAAAGCGCTGCTCAGGCTGCTCGGAGTCTTATTCCTATCAATCAGTATGCTGGAGTTTTTTTGGCGATCGGTCTTTTTGATGCGGGTCTTCTTGGTGCTGTCTGTATCTCGCTTGCGAGCTCCTGGGCGTTTGGTGAAGTCTGGGGTTGGGCACATTCCCTGAACAATAGAATTCGGGAAGCGCCCTGGTTTTATTTGTTGTACATCTTTATTTTGGTTTCTGCTGGTGTGGTAGTCCTAATTCCGGGTGCACCACTTGTGCTTATCACGTTATTTGTACAGGTAATTGCGGTGACGCTGCTTCCTGCCGCGTTAGTCTTCTTAATTTTACTTTTGAATAATGAGGAGATTATGGGAAAATATAAGAACACAAAATTGCAAAACATTCTTAGCACGATCATCGTTGTATTTATTGTTACCCTGTCAACCTTTTACTGTCTGAGTGTGATCTTTCCTCAATACTTTACGTAATAAAATAGATGTGGGTGTGTCTATGGCAAAGCGTTCAACAAAATCGCCATTTCACAAAAAATTGGTCAATGCGATTCAAAACCAAGTGAGAGTCGTTCGTGAAATTAATACGAAGTACGCGGCACCGCGGATTAAAATGACGAAATGGGTGAGTATTGCTCTTCTTGGCATTCGTATCTATTTGATCGTGCTTGTGATAATCCTCGTCTATAAATTCATAACACTGGTGATATAATACAGGAAGTGGTGAAATATGGAAAAAACCGGTCAGGAAATCGTCCCCAATGCAGGAACACCCTATTTTTTAACAGAGATCCTCGGGACCGAGGTTTTCATCAAAGATAAAAAAATCGGAAAACTGGATGATTTTGTCATCGTCGATGGCGACAAAGTCGCTGAAGTAACTCACTTGTACGTCTTTCGACCCTTCGGATATCCCGCATTACTCATTCCGTGGGATAAAGTAAAAGTGATGACCACGCGTGAAATTGTTATTGACATTGACGATCCAGAAAAATACGTCGGAGGGCCTGGCGAAGGTGCCATACTATTACGCGACTATGTCCTTGATAAAAAAGTCCTTGACATCGAAGGCAAAGAAGTCGATGTTGTCTATGATGTGAAGATGATCCTTCGAAATAATAAACTCTATGTCAGCGAAGTCGATATTAGCCAATATGGATTTTTAAAAAGAATGCGGTTAAAACGGGTAGCAAGACTCATAAAAGCTCCCCGTGAGATTCATCAAAACGGGACGATCCCTTGGACGTATATCCAACCGTTGCCTCAAAATATTAGCAGCTTCAAAGGGGACGTGAAATTAAAAGTACTCAAGGAAAAAATTTCAGAAATTCCTCCCGTAGATCTCGCCGATATTCTCGAGGAGTTAGATCATGAACAACGGTTGGTGCTATTTAGTCAACTTGAAACCGAACATGCGTCTGATACCCTAGAGGAAATCAACCCGAATGTCCAACGCGCATTGATCTCCTCGTTAGAAAAAAAACATGTTGCATCGCTGATTAATGAAATGACCCCTGGTCAAGCTGCAGATGTACTTGCGATTTTACCATGGTGGGATGTCAAAGCGATATTGAAATTGATGGACAGCAACAAAGCAAAAAAAATCAAGGAAATCATTGATTTCCATGAAGAAAAAATCATTAATTTTACTACGATACGTTTCTTACGAGTCCCTCCAGATATGACCATTGGACAAGCAAAATATGGATACCCCAAACTTGCAAAAGATATGGTCGTTATCATGTACCTGTATGTCGTGGATGATCAAGATCGACTGATTGGCGTCATCGACATCAAGGAACTGTTGAAAGCTGATGACAACGCTCTCTTAAAAGATATCATGGTTGAACACGTAATCAGGTTATCGCCTGAGAACACTTTGAAAGAAGCGGCAGCGATATTCGTCCGCTATGGATTTCGCGCGATTCCTGTCACCGATGAAAATAACCGCTTGATCGGCGTCGTCCCTTATCGGGATGTCATGAATTTAACACATTATTTTATCTGACGCCATAGAAAGAAGATCCAATCACGAAATGATAAAAAACCATTATTTATTGTATTGACCGTAACCATGAACGCTATTGAAGTAAAAAATCTATCAAAGATATACAAGGGAAATATCAAAGCAGTCGATGACATAACCTTTGATGTTAAAGAGGGAATTATTTTCGGGTTTCTTGGTCCTAATGGTGCAGGGAAATCTTCAACGATAAAAATGCTTGTCACGCTTACAAAACTCACAAAAGGATCTGCATATATTTTCGGTATTGATGTAGCGAAAGAGCCGTCAAAGGTCCGCGAGTTAATAGGATACGTACCCCAGGAGCTATCAGCAGATGGGTCTCTCACAGGATATGAAAATCTTCTCTTATCCGCTAAATTGTACAATATCAATCCCAAAGAGAGAGCTGAGAGAATACGTACCATCCTTGATGTCATGGGCCTTACCCAGCGATCGAAAAACCTTGTCAGTATGTATTCAGGGGGTATGGTTCGAAGGCTTGAAATCGGGCAGGCGATGTTACATCATCCACGCCTTCTTTTTTTGGATGAACCAACCATTGGCCTTGACCCTGCAGGGAGAAAACTTGTATGGGACCATATCCGTAAACTGAACAAAGAATGGAAGACCACGATCTTTCTTACAACACATTACATGGAAGAAGCTGATGAACTATGTGATCAAATCGGGATTATCGACCGAGGGAAAATCTCCGTCGTCGATTCGCCAGAATCCCTCAAAAAGAAAGTAGGGACAGGTACCATCACCACATGCCTAGACATAGGAGATCATGAAAAGGATGCTCAAAAATATCTCGCGTCTCTTGTGGGCGAATTAGCAGCGTCCATCACAGAGCTTTCTTCAGGGAAATGGCAGTTCGTTGTATCAAATGCGGCGCAGAATGCACCGAAGATCCTCCAGAGGCTTAATGAGCACCACATCGCCCTAAAAGACCTTGAAATAAAAAGCCCGACACTTGAGGATGCGTTTTTAAAATTCACGGGAACAAGACTAGATGAAGGTTCCTCAAAATTTAATTTGAAGGCAGTCAAAAGACAACGAAGAACATTCAAGAGGTTCGGCTGATGGTCTCTGTGATTGATTTTATAAAAAAAACAGATGTCATCCTTGAGTTTGAAGTACGAAAAATCATCCATGATCCGTTTGAGCTGTTCGTGAGGATGATTCAGCCGATTCTTTGGCTTGTCGTTTTTGGTAGTATGTTCAACCGGTATCGCATTATCAACACGGGTGATCTCTCGTATATATCGTTTATTGCTCCTGGTATTATTGCGCAATCGATCCTGTTTACCTCGATTTTCTATGGGATTGCGATCACGTGGGATAAAGATTCTGGGATTCTTGCGAAACTAATGGCGACCCCGACGTCACGAGGTTCGATTGTTTTGGGGAAAGGGCTCTCTGCAGGTGTACGGGGGATTGTTCAATCAGCGGTGATCATCGTCTTGGCAATCCCGCTTGGTGTCACGTTTGATCTCGCACCGATCAACGTGCTTGGTGTGATAGGAATTATTATTCTTGCGGCGACCTGTTTCGCGTGCCTCTCAATTGTATTTGCGTCTTTATTACGACGACGAGAGCGATTCATGGGTGTAATCCAGCTTATTACCATGCCCTTGTTCTTCGCGAGTAATGCCTTGTATCCTCTTGAGGCGATGCCGCAGGTTCTCCAAGACGTCACACGGATTAATCCTTTGTACTATGTCGTCGATGGGTTTCGTTCGTTGTTAATCACGAATAATTTAACAAACGTTCCCCTTGATTTTGGTGTGTTACTGTTGTTTACCCTTTTTTTCATCCTTGCAGGAATCTGGGCTCTCAAGAGACTGATGGAATAGTCTTGTAGAGCATCATGAACCTTTTTTATGAAAAAAATAAAGAAAAAAAGGAGGTCGTTGTTCTTTATTTGCTCATCGCTCGCTTAAACATCGGCACTGCAACAAGGAGCAAGATGATACCAAAGATAAGAAGTATCGATATCTCCGTTGCTACCGACGGGATATCCGCCCCTAACACCATGACTTTTCGGAGGGCAGTTGTCGCATATGTCAGCGGAAGGAACTTCGCAATCCCTTGCATGTACCACGGCATCTGCTGCAACGGGAAGAACACGCCACTCAGAAACATCATGGGGAACATAAGTGTCATCATCACCATGGTCGCGGTCTCCTCATTTTCCGTAAACGACGTGATGAGGATGCCAAGGCCGACGAAACTAAAGACCGTAAGAATAATCAACGCGATCACTAGTAGGATGTTTCCCTCGATGACCACACCGAAGAGAGCAACCGCAAGAATCAGGATGAGAAACCCCTGGATCATCCCTCGGGTTGTCTGTGCCATGACCTTCCCGAGGATTATCGACAGCCGGTTGATCGGGGCTGCAAGCATCCCGTCAAGGGTTCCAATGTCCTTTTCATAGGAGATCGCGTGAGGGAGTCCCGTCATCAGCGCCATCATGACGACCATGGCGATGATACCTGGTGCGACAAACTGGAAGTAGTTCGGCGTTCCAGGGACGATACCCTTCGATTGAACGTTATATGGTTTTACCATGGCTGTCGCTTTTATCGTGGAGACATGGTATGTAACGTTAAGATTATAGATCGCCATTTGTTCGCCCATCGCTGCAATCGTTTGTGAGAGAACGCCCTGCATCGTCAGGGACATCTGAGGGTTGGACTGGTCGATCACAATCGTGATATTCCCTTGTTTTCCCGCAAGAATATTTGCGGAAAAATCCTCAGGGATAACGATCCCACCGTTGATTTCGCTATTTTGAAGGCGTGTTTTAATCTCATTGAAATCCTTTGCATTGCTCAGGATCATCATTCCCGTGTTGTTATTGATGATGTTTAATTGCGATACGAAGGCATCGCTCATTGCGCCATGATCCATGTTCGCAAGCGCAATCGGTACATCAGAAATGGAATTTCCGGACGGGAAAATAAACCCGATCATCAGCATCATGAAGAGGGGCATTAAGACGAGCATAACTAGTCGAAGTTTACTGCGGCTGAACTCAAGTAAGTCCTTCCAGCATATCCAGAGGCTGTGACGTAGTACGTTTCGTGCACTCATCTATTCACCTACCGTATCCTCCGTGGTCTTCGGCGCCCGCGCGGCCCGTGACGTGGCGTTGAACTTTGTGCATTCTCGGTCACCTTTTCTCGTGCCTCACGTCCCGTGAGATGCAGAAAGACATCCTCAAGTGACGGCTCGAGATTTCTCACCATGAGTATCTTTGCATTATGTTTGCGAAGGGTTTCAACGATCGTTCCGAATGAATCGTTTCCGTTTGCTCGCACTATCAGATGTGTTGGATCCTCTTGAACAAGCGATTTCACAAAGCTTAGCGATTGCAAGGAGGACATCATGCCAGGTTCGAGATTCGATATCTCAATTTCAAAGGCAGATGCTTCTATCCCCGAGACAAGTTTTTTCAGGTTCGTGGGCGTGTCAAGTGCGACGATTTTTCCATGATCGATAATCCCTATTCGATTACAGAGTATCTCTGCTTCGACCATGATGTGGGTGGTAAGGATGATGGTGGTCCCATTTTCTTTGTTGATCCGTCGGATGAGTGCCCGTATCTCCGCGGTTGATTGCGGGTCTAACCCGAGCGTCGGCTCATCGAGGAATAAAATTTCAGGTTCGTTGACCAGGGCGCGGATCACGTTGATTCGCTGTTTCATCCCGGTCGAGAATGTTTTTATCCGTTGGTCTGCCCATTTCTCCATGCGAACAAACCGTAAAAGTTCATCGATCCGTTTATCGAGAGAGTCCTTTGGGATATTATACAGATTTCCGAATAACTTGAGATTTTCTCGTGCGGTTAACTCTTCATACATAATCATTTTTTCAGAGACAAGGCCGATGTGTTGCCGTACTTTACTGTCTTGTTTTACGATGTTGTATCCAGCGATTGTGGCGAGGCCTTTGGTGGGTCTGGTGAGCGTGCACAGCATTCTGATAATGGTTGATTTCCCTGCACCGTTCGGCCCCAGTAACCCGAATATCTCGCCTTTTTTCACGGAGAAACTCACGTCATTCACTGCGGTGAAATCACCAAAATTTTTCGTCAGATGCGAAATCTCAATGGCGGGACCATTTGACAATGCAGCTTTTTGCAATATACCTCTTGGGAATGTTGCCCTTCCTTTTGTACCACAGGATGTGCACATAACAATGAGCTGGTCGCCAGGTTGTCCGGAATAGGTTCCGATGTGCCCGCAGGTAGGGCATTTGAAATCATGGGAAATCAGAAGTTGTTCTGAGGTTGTTTCTACCATGGACTTCACTTTTCCTTCATGGTTGATTTTATTTGGTTGATGTTTTCACTCATTATTTCGAGGTATCTATTCATCGTTTCCGGGTTGACCAGGAGGATATTTGTATGGTGTGGATTTCCGATGACGAGGAGCTTGTCTCCTTTGTTGATTTTGAATTCATTTCTCAGTTTTATTGGTAAGACGATTTGCCCTCGCTCACCGACGGTGGTGCTTCCATAAAAAATTGTTTTTTTCATCATACGTCTGCACTGGGCAGGTGGCATGCAATATTCGATATTTATACTTTTTCATATAAATCATACAAATCATACTTAGATGATTTCGTCAGAAAAAGATCCTGGGATCACCACTGGCTCTATCGAAACAGCAAGGGAACCGGCTGTTCAGAAGTAGATAATCCTCCTGGTATATCTTAGGATATCAATTTTTTACGATTACTTTCTAGCTTGCAGGCATCTCATCGAGTTGAAGGTCCTCTGCAAATTGTTCATCCTTGCGGATAATTTTTAATCGTACTTTTTCCCCGACCTTTCTTTTCCAGATAGCATTCCGGACATCCTCGACCCCTCTGACCTGTTTCTTTTCGATCTCCACGATGATATCGCCTGGCTTCAACCCTGCGTGGTCAGCAGGGCTGTCCTCATTTATTCGTACAATAAGTGCCCCATGGTCGGATGCTAGATTGTAATACGAGGCGAGTGCAGGGCTCATATCTAAGCCGATGATACCAATCCAGGGGCGAATAACCCGTCCGTACACCAAGAGTTCATTGGCCACATCAATCGCGGTATTGATAGGAATTGCGAATCCAATCCCCTGCGCATAGGGGATGATGGCGTTGTTGATGGCGATGATCCTCCCGTTACTATCAACCAGAGGACCCCCGCTATTTCCAGGATTGATTGCCGCATCGGTCTGAATCATATTCTCCAGTATCCCCTCTGGTGATTGGATGTTTCGTTTCACCGCTGATATCACCCCGACCGTGGCTGTTGGTCCCCCGGTAAGTCCCAGGGAGTTTCCTATGGCGATCACCATTTGTCCAGGTCGTAATTCATCAGAGTTACCGAACTCTCCTGAATAAAAATTGTGTCCTTCTAACTTGATGACACCGATATCGGTACTAGGATCTGTTCCAATGACCTGTCCTTCAAATTTCTTTCCGTCACTGAGAAACACGTCCACTTTCTTCGCTCCTTCAATCACATGATTATTTGTCAACACGTATCCTTCGGGGTTCATGATGATCCCAGAGCCAACACCTTTCACTTCCATGGTAGTAAATAAGTCATATCTCATCGTACGTGCGATGCTGATACTCACCACGCTGGGACTTACTTTTTCTATCGCTTTAATAGTCTTTTCTTCATCAAACATTGTGTCGTATCCCCTATTTTTTTTCTTTTATGAGAATTGTATGTGTATCCTCATTTTTTTTCTCTATCACACTATTAGTTAACAATCGTTAATAATCTTTTCCATTGACCTTACCCGCACCCAAAGGCTCCCGTTATATAAACAAAAATAAATTTTCGTATGCTGAAAGGGAATTTGATGACACCTGTCATGAAAAAACAACGGACGTCCAAGATGAACCCTTTAGGGAGACAGGAGTTTCTTCATTTTAATAAAAATAATACCTTTTTTTAAGCTAGCATTGAAAGAGAAGTGCAGGGGACGAGATTTGAACTCGCGGACCTCTACAGGACAAGACCCTCGATCTTGCGCCGTTGACCGTGCTTGGCTACCCCTGCAACTGGTTTTTCCAGTAAAGTCAGATCCTTATAATACCTTTTCGGGTTAAATCAGATGTCATTCAGGTCCATGCCGCACAGATCACTCAGCTCTCGATGTAACCGCATCAGCTGCTCCGCATGCTTCGTTTGTCCTTTCTGTAACGCTTTTTCCACTTCTTGTTCAATAGAATGCTTTTGGTCATTATCAATCAGATTATCCGAATGAGCAACAATTTTCTCTTCAAGCGTTATCGGAATATAGTCTTTGGGAGGTAATCCTAACGAAATTGCTTCGTCTTGTGGTATCCCCGCCCCAAGATGCCGTTCGATAATCATGATAAGCTTTGGTGATAAACCAAGTTGACCCGCTATCTTTGCTCCTTCAACACCATGCATGATCCCTTGGGTTTTGCACCGACCAATATCATGCAACAATGCACCAGCCTCAACAAGTTGGATGTTTGCATGTGCTTTCTTAGCGATTTTCACCGCGATCTTTCGTACGGCCTTACAATGGCGAATCACATCCTCGGAGCATCCTGCTTCTTTCAGCATCTGGAGACATTGCCCTGGTGTCGGAATCGCGGTCATGGTTTTCCTACGGTTGTTTTTGATTTCACTTTTTTCCCTTTATTTGACGGAATAATTTCAATATTTCCCTTGAACTTTTTTTTCTGCCATGCCCCTTTCGTGTATCGATCAAGGAACAACGCCAACGCAGCGACCTCCGAATGCGGCTGGTTCGTCACAGAGACATTAAAATCAGCAACCTCGTAAAAATACGGAGGGACTTTTTCTGCGCCCACGATAATCAACAGATCATTTTTTTTATCAATCTGAGCAATCGCTTTTTCAAGTTCCTCCCCGTACATCGTCAGATGAACAATGGTTCCATTCCACTGTGTAATGATTTTTTTTGGGTCCGCGCCGGTTTCAACCTTGAAATCCCCTCCAAAACGTTTCCCGATGGATAGGATGTTTCGTGCGAGGTTATCATCTTTTGTCGAAATGATGATCCTGTCCGCCCCGAATACTCGTGCGACAAGCGCGACATGAGTGGTAATCCGTTTATCCCGATTAATCCGATGTCCGATGCGAAGGACTGTGATCACGCTTGTTCGACCATCCTCTGATTCCGTAAATGAAAAAGAAGATTAAAAACGCTCCGATGCGTTACGGTTCCAATTTCTTTTTTGCTAAAAGTCGATTGACTTTTTTTTCGATCTCGTCACTGGGTTGCGGGTGGGATGCTGCGGTCTCTGATTTTTTGCGTCCTATCATATCAACATTGCGCTCGATGGTGCTTGGGTTTTCCCAATTTGTTCGTCGCACCGGCTCTTTCTTCGGTTCGGCCGACGTGGGTTGTTTTTTCAGAGGAGTAGTCCGGGAGTACAAAACCTCGTTATATTCCTTGACAGGCATCTCTTCCGGTTCAGTGCTTGCTGGTTGTGTGGTGCCCGTTGGTTGCGTTGGTGTTTTCGTTTCCACGCGGGCAATATCAAGTTGACTGGAGGTATCTTCTTTTGATTTCGAGCGGTTTAATAACTTCCATCGTGCCATAGCAGGTTCCTCTGGTTGTTTTCTCGGAGAACGCTATCATACTGATACTTGATAAGGTTTTTCCTTGGTCTACCAAAAGCATTTTATCTGGTTCCTAAATTCACACACGTACCGTTCTCTTAAAAAGGGCTAGTGGTCTAGTTGGTTATGACATCGCTCTCACACGGCGAAGGTCGCCGGTTCGAATCCGGCCTAGCCCATACACCTCTACAGGAGGAAAATTTTTGGGTTGAGCCTTTTTTTGGCTTACAACCCCTAAAAATCTCTCCCGTTGTGGGGTGAAAACCCGGCCTAGCCCATACCGGTCTTCCAAAGAGTATTCAATCGAAATCGAGGTAAAAGGGCTTGATTTCGATTTTAACATGTTTTCTTCTACCTTTTTTTTCTGGTATATAAGGACACGCTTTATCCAGTCGTATTGTGCCTGTGAAGAGTAATACTCGGCATATCTGATATAGTTCATGGTGGTCTCGAGTTTCTTGTGATTGAATCAGTTCTTGACCTGCAGAATGATATCCGACCTATATTTGTTTATAATGTTGTACGAATATAAATATAATACGAAGAATTGTTTCGAGCTAACCATCGCTTAATGGTACTCAACCTTTTCAAGATCATAATATTTTAAATGAAATGGTTTGCATTTCTTCATATTACGCAATTAAAAATGTACCTTGCTGGATACTCCGATCTTGAGATGGATTCATTAGAGAAGGATGGCATTTTATTTCCGTAATCGATCAAGTGCACTGTATGCCTTCAGAAGATCTTTTTCTTCAATGAACCAGATCGCTTCCGGAAAACAACTCATAGTTTCGATAATATTGATACCGTTTATCGCGAGTTCATTCGATATAATTGCGCTAACTCCAAGGGTATATTTAGCATCGAGATGCACGCGGAGGTTAATCTCTGCGAGATGTTTTTCGATGTTTAGGATGTTCCCGCGAGGAAAAAACTCTAATATCTTTTCGAGATTTTTTTCGTCTATAATTATTTTTATAGCTTCATTTGCTTGGATTATTCTAAGGACATTTCCTTGGCTATAGTGTATAACGGAGAAAAGTCTTGGTAATAATTTCTGAATCTCATCATCTTTAGTGGCAGTGATAATTACTAGCGAACTCATTGTAGAAATAGAAAGGGACTTTCTTATAAGGTTTAACGCATTTTCAAAAATATAGTCATAGGCATCAACATTGTACCGCCTTATTGCGCTGATAACAGCGTCCAATGAAGCGTCAATCTTTCTCTCTTTAATCATATATTTAGCAAGTGCTCTGATGTTGATTAAACCTCGACTCATATTTACTCTTATAGCTGGGCTCTGATCTAGAATTTTCTGGATTGTATCCGACAAATTGCTATATTTTGTCATAATTAACATATTTAATTAAAATATTTAAATCTTCCGATATCTGTGCTATTTCTAGCATATTTATAATTACAGTGTGGAATACTATGCGGTCTGAAACCTAAGCGGAGGATTCGCAGATGAAAAATCATATCCTTTTTTTATCAGGCCGTAACTGTAACTGACTGAAAACATTTTGCATGAAGAGTGCGATACCTCTACTAAGGGATAGGTATGCACTCTAAGAAAAAAAATATTGATATCTCGAAGTTCTGGTGCTGGAATGAACACTGTCGGGATTACGGAAAGAAAAACAAAGGGAATATTATTCCAAAGGAACAATACGGTGAGCATGGTATCTAGTTGTTGAAATGTAAAACCTGTGGTCATTGTTTCAGTGAGAACCACGGTACTGTGTTTTTTCATCTGAAAACGCCACGAGACGAGGTTCTTCGCACCTTGGCGTTATTTCCAGAAAAATGTAGCATCCGTGGGATCAGTCGTGCAACTGGTCATGATAAAAATATGGTTATGAAGTGGATGAACATCGCGGGACAACATTGCCAAGAGGTCAATGACTATTTTCTCCAGGATTTGGAGTTAGATCAGGTACAGGTAGATGAGATATGGAGTTATATAAAAAAAGGAGCGAAACGTCACCGATGATGATTCTGTTGATTATGGGACCATGTATACTTCCACGGCGATGAAACCTGGGATACGAGTCTTCCTTTCTCACATTGAAGGGACACGGACAACAGAAGACTACACTGCGTTGTTCTCTGATATAGAACAGAAACGGCGATTGCAGAGTCTGCTTCCTGTGTTCACCTCGGATAACTGGGATCCGATCAAAGACAGCCTACTCAGGGTATACGGGGTGATAGAACAGCCACCTTACAAGGAGCGGGGAAGAAAACCACTTCCCCGGTTGGTTCCCCCCTGTGATTTGAGGTATGCGCAGGTGTGTAAGAAACGAAAGAAAGGCCGAGTCGTCGAGGTGGTACAACGAGTAGTATTTGGCGACCCTGAGGCGGTGATGCATCTTCTTGGTGCAGACGGTGGTGGTACGATCAACACTGCGTATGTCGAACGGATGAACCTCACCTTCCGGAACTCTCTTGCACGATTCATACGCAGAACCATGAACTTCAGTAAAGAGATGCAGATGCATTCTCATGCGATCAATTTCTTCCAAGCGTGGTACAACCTCGTCAAACCACATCAATCCCTTCGGGTAAGGGTTGACGATGGGATACGGAAATGGAAACAGAGAACACCGCTGATGGCCGAAGGACTGGCAGATCATGTATGGACTCTGGAAGAACTACTCACATTCAAGGTGCCTGTTCAATGAGTCCCATACACTACCCAAAATGGTAAGGAGATAGATTGCATTTATAGAACCACTGGTTATGATGTAGAAGTTCACTTCCTATTTTCTCCTTTGTAAGATCCTAAGAAGAAGATTAATCTAAGTATATTTAGGAAGTTGTTTTTAGGTTTTGTTTCCAGAGTTGATTGATAACGTTATACGCTTTCATGAGATTTGAATCTTCTACAAACCAAAGGAGTTCACAAAGGAGTTCAGAAACGCAGCTCATAAAATCCATCACATTGATATTATTTATAGTAAGTTCGTTTGCAATAAGCGCTACTAATCCTGGTGTGTTCTGTGCATCTAATTTTATTCGAATGTTAATGCCGGCTAGATCTGTATAAATTCGTATGATTTTCCCTTGTGGAAGAAGTTTCTTTATTTGCTCCAAATTCTTTTCATCAACAAAGATATTAATGGATTCATCTGCATGGATGATTCTCAAAACATCCCCTTGATTATAATTTATGATTGAGAAAAGTTTGGGTAATAATCGTTGGATCTCTGAATCCTTAGTCACATCGATACTTGCTAATCGGTTCTTTGTTGAGATGCTAATGACCTGCCCGATCATTTTTTTTGCATTTTCAAATGTTTTTTCAGAGCGAGCAAGGTTATATCGTCGTATTGCGCTGATGACTGCATCAATAGATACATTCATCTTTTGTTCTTTGATAATGTATCTAGCAAGAGCTCTAACGTTGACTAATCCCCGAATCATTTCCCTTCGTAAACAGGCATCTTGATCTAAGCATCTCCACACTTTTAGTGTTAAACTATTTTGATTTTTTGTCACAAACCATGTATTTATGTTTAATATTTAAATTTTTTGTTAATTGTTACATATATTGTATAGGGATCACAGATTACTCTTTTTGAAATCTGTATTTTGATTTAGGTTAGCATATATCTCAGCAAAACATTGTGTCTGAAATGATGCAGAGAAGGTAATAACGTTGATTATGGGAATTTGGTCAGATGACCATCATGTTTTTCTAGATTTCAAGAGAATGTTGCTATCGTATCCTCTCATCACATGTTCGAAGGAAGAGAGTCTGGCGTTGGGTTGATGAAACCGTGGTGATCATTCTGGTTGGCGAGACAAATCTCCAGCCTTTTCAAATAGTTTTTAAGTTGGTTGTCTATGTCTATGCATCCTATTTCCATCCCTCCTTTGAGGCTCTATGTAGCCTCATTGGAGGTTGATAAGGATACACAGTTTTTTTTGTGTGTCGACCTGGGTGAAAAGCGGTATCTTTTATGTGAGAAAAGCGAAAACCGGGCTAATCTGTAAGTCCATAATATATTAGAAATATATATACAGCTGGGAAATTGAGGTAGATTCAAGGAAAGGAAAACTGCGTTTTCCAAAATCTGTCGTGTAATTTCAGCCCTTGCTTTGCTCTACCTCATTACCCTCTATCAATCTTTTCAATTCAGTTGTAATTATAGAAACAGTGTTCACGATAGGAGGATTTGTCTCCGGTTTGTTTTGTACGAGATCTTTTTCTTCTACATACCATAACGATTCAGGAATACAGCTCATAAATTCTATAATATTGATGTTGTTTATCGAGAGTTTATTTACTATAATCGCTGTCACTCCTGGTGTTCTCTGGGCATCTAATTTTATTCGTATATCGATGCTGGCGAGATTTGTGTATATTCGTATGATTTTTTCTTTCGGGATGAGTCTCTTTATGTGGTCTAGGTTTTTCTCGTCAACAAAGATATTGATGGATTCATCTCCTTGGATGATTCTTAAAACATCTCCTAAGTTATAGTTTACGATAGAGAAAAGTTGTGATATTACGTTTTGAACTTCGGCATCTTTGACAATGGAGATATTTGCCAGTGGGCTTCTTGTAGATATAGCAGTGGTTCTAAGAATGAGTTTGCGTGCCTTTTCAAATATCTCGTTATTGATATCAATCCTATATCTTCTAATTGCGCTTATGACGGCGTCCAGGGCTGCGTCAATCTTTTCTTCTTTAATTAAATATTTAGCAAGAGCTCTTACGTTTATTAAGCCGCAACTCATATTCCTGATTATACAAGGATTTCTATCTAAAAAATTCCAAACGTTTTCCACTACAATTTCGCTTTTTGCCATAAGTTCTGTATTTATGCTGAATATTTAAATTTTCTGTGATTTGTGTCACATGTTTTATATAGATCATTCTATATTATTAATTTTGGTTAGTAGCTGATTACGGGGTCCCCCTTCATACCGTATAAGGTGTTCCTCTGTAATTAGTTATATTGACGGGGAGGTCACACATGACCAGTATGGAAAGATACAAGGCGTTTTTGTCTGCATGTTACTGTCAGTGGTGGTGCCTCCTGCGGCATAAAGGTTTAGACGGGTAGGGCGGAATCCCTGCAAATAAAAAATCGAATGATAAAGGTGAAAAGAACATGAAACAAAAAAATATGTGGAAGGCTGTAGTAGCATTCGCCGTTGTCCTGGCTTTTGTTATGCCGGTAGCCGCGTTTGCTAACGGAGGAACGATTAAAGGAACATCCAGTAATAAGAATACTGTTGACATCAACAATAATATAGGAGGAACTATCACACTACTTACAAGAGGAACTGTGTATGTTGATGATAACCAAGTACCAGGATGGTACGATGCGACGCACGTTCGAACGATCCATGAAGGAGTAACCAATGCAACCGCGGGTGACACGGTCTATGTGTACAATGGAACCTACTATGACCATGTGTCAATAACCAAACGGTTAAACTTGATTGGTGAAAGCAGAAACAACGTGATCGTGAATGGTAGTGGAAGTGGAAATGTTTTTTATATAACGACACCGGTAACTAACGTGAACATTAGTACATTCACGATAACAAAAGGTCAATACGGTATCTACATTTTAGGTTCTTCAAATAACACCATCATGAACTGTAATGTATATAACAATGTAGTCCATGGCATCTATCTCAATAATTCTGCACACAACGAAATCACAAACTGCGATGCATCATACGGCAATAACTTAACCAACTCTAAATATGGCATCTACCTATATTGGTCAAACAACAACACCATCGCAAACTGTAATGCATACAAGAATGATTATGGTATTCGCCTAGTTTGGTCAAACAGCAACGCCATCGCAAACTGCAATGTATATAACAATTTTAACTTTGGCATTTACTTCGATAGTTCTGCAAACAACAAAATCACGAACTGCAATGTATACAAGCAGATTAGCGGCATTGCGCTAACATACGAGGGTTCAAAAAACAACGTCATCACAAACTGCAATGTATATAACAATAAAAATAGTGGCATCTATCTCAATGTTGCACAATACACCAACGTCACAAACTGCAATGTATATAACAATGGGGGTCCAACAACTGCTTATGCTGGTTTTTACTTAAACAATGGTTTATATAACACCATCACAAACTGCAGTATACACAACAATAAGCAGTATGGCTTCTACTTCACGGCTGTTTCAGGCCCTTCTACAGGCAACAAGTTAAGAAATAATACCATCTACGACAATGACTTTGACTTCGTTGTTGACGGGTCATCATATGTAAATGGCTACGTTAATGACATATCTACGTCAAATATCGTCAATGGAAAACCCATATACTACCTCATCAATCAAAAAAACCTAACATTGGATGAAACATTTAATATCGGTTTTTTAGGGCTGGTTTCTTGTACGAACATAACAGTAACAAATTCAGATGTATATGGCATAGTACTGGCAAATACGACACATTCAACGATATCTAATGTTAACTCCCATAAATCTAAATACGGCATCATGGCCCCTTGGCTTTCAAACAGCAGTATCACAAACTGCAAGATATACGATAATCAGAACGGTATAAATATCATTTATGCACAGTACAACGTTATTAGAAATTGTACTATGAATAACAATACAGGATATGCCACAGGCCTAACGAATTACGGCATCAATATCGGCCCCGCGTCTTTCTACAACACTGTCACAAACTGCAGTACATACGACAATAAGATAGGTTGTCAATTCTCTGCTGGTGGCCCTACTGCTGCTAAATATAACCGTATTGTCAATTGCTCTATATTTTATTGCACGACTACTGGTATCTCTATCGCTACTACGGCTACTGCAAACTCCAACAGGATATATCATAACAATCTTGTAAACAACAAAAGGAATGCTAGTGACCCAAAAACTAACTTTTGGAATGATAGCTATCCGTCTGGTGGGAACTACTGGGGCAACTATACTGGAGTTGACCTTTATTCAGGACCTGGACAGAATATATCCGGAAGCGACGGCATCGGTGACACGCCATACAACATACCCGGTGGAAGTAATAAGGACAAATACCCATTAATGAACCCACGGGACAGTATACCGCCGATTATCACTAAAATCAAGGCAACACCGCAAATACAAGCTTCAAGTAGATATGTGAATATTACCTGTAATGTGACAGATAACGTAAGGGTTGACAAGGTGAAAGTAAACATCAGCGGCCCCTATGGGTTCAATGTAGAGGTACAAATGACTAAAAGTGGGAGCAGCCGCAACTACTACAAGAATCAAACGTACGCGCTAGCAGGTGATTACCATTATTTTATACGGGCAAATGATACACACGGGAATATCGCAGTCTCAAAAAATTATACCTTCATCATATCGGACTTACCGATATCTGCCGTAAATCCGCTCCCAACATGGAAAACGACAACACCGTTTACTATCACCGCAACAGCATACGATCTCAATGGTGTGAACAATGTTACATTGTACTATAGGTTTTCCACTAATGGAACAAGCTGGACAGCATGGACATCCTATGGTGTGGATTCAGCAGCGCCGTGGAGCTGGTCGTTCACCGGCAGTGACGGCTACTACCAGTTCTATTCTATCGCTGTCAATATCTATGGGTTCAGGGAGAATCCGCCAGGAATTGCGGATGCATCCACTGGTCTTGATACCATAAAACCGATTACAACCGTGGCACTTAATCCAGTCACACCTAATGGGCAGCAAGGATGGTATGTGAGTGCTGTCACTGTGACCTTATCGGCAACTGACGGGTTGTCTGGTGTCGAGTCGAAATGGTATAAGATTGATGCTGGCGTCTGGGTACTTTACACTGCACCCTTTACAGTGAGCAGCAACGGTCAGCATACAATTCAATACTACTCAATTGATCATGCTGGAAACCAAGAAATTGCATCATCTATAGCCTTCAAGATTGACACGGTAGCACCGACAACAACCCGTACATTACAAGGTTTACTCGGCAGTCAGGGCTGGTATGTGACCAATGTGACGGTCACGCTGAGCGCAAGTGATGCGACATCAGGAGTGAACTATACCAAGTACAAGCTCAATAACGGCAGCTGGATGGTCTATAATGGGTCTTTTGTCGTCACGGAAAATGGGAATTACACGCTGTATTATTACTCGGTTGATTTCGCAGGAAACAACGAGACAACCAAACAGACGTCATTCCGGATACGGCATGATGTGGTGCCACCGGTGACAACCTCTGAGTTCGACGGAACTATGGGTCATAACAACTGGTTTGTCAGCACGGTTACGGTGACGCTTAGCGCGGTGGATGATTCCGCTGGTGTTGCCTTTACGAAGTACAAGCTCGATGCTGGTACCTGGACCACGTATACAGGAGCGTTTCTTGTAACCGAAGATGCTGTGCATACTCTCGCATACTACTCCGTTGACAAGGTAGGGAACACGGAACCGATCCAGACAGCGACTCTGAAGATCGATCAGACAAAGCCGACGATCAACCTCGCAGTAGAGAAGATAGGGCTGAGTAAATGGCGACTCACCGCAAATGTCACCGATAACACGAGTGGCATCGCCAGGGTGGAGTTTTATCTTGATGGTGCCCTACTTGGTAATGTAACAGCATCACCGTATACGTTCGAATGTACTGCTAAACAGGGTGCTGTAGCCCAGGCGATCGTGTACGACAACGCAGGTAATAGGGCGATAAGTAACATGGTACAGCTCCCTCTAAGGCAGAGTCAGAATCAGATCAGTGGTTCGACAGTAAGTAATCCGATACCAGGCAGTCAAAGCCAGAGTAGCCCAGGCAGTCAAAGCCAGAGTAGCAGTTCAACTCTCCTCCAACGACTATTCAATCTCCGGTGAAACAGCAAGAAGGACAAAAAAACCTAACCTATGTGGGGGTAACACCCCACCTCTCTATTTTTTGGATTATGGAGGCGAAAGGATATGAATAACGGAAAATTCAGAGTTAAGAAACATATTATAAGCAGATGTATGGGTGTAGCCGTCTGTATTTTTTTGGTAGCTACATCTTTGTCTGTGGCTTTTAATGTCGTGGGTAAAGAGAAGGGAGATAATAACCGTTTGAGTTACTCATTTGCGTTTATCGAACCAAGGGTACAGGTGACCCAGTTGGGTGGGTCTCAGTATAGTAGTATTCAGATGTCTGGGTGTATGGCGATGGGGAAGGAGGCTGGGGCTCCGATGTTGCCAGTGAAGGCTGTTCAGCTATTGCTACCGGCAATGACAACGGTAACGAATATTCATGTAGTTGGTAATCCTGTAGAGTTAGCAGGAATTGATACCCCTATTTTTCCGTATCAAAACCCGGTGCCTATTGGTTTTGAACCAGAGGCGTTTAAAATCAATACTGCGTTATATGCTTCAGATTCATTGTATCCTTCTAATCTCCATGATGGGTATCACATTGGCTATTGCCGTGGCTATGCTATCCTGGATATCACGTTGAATCCGGTACAGTATATCCCAAGTGAGGGGAGGCTCTTCTATTACCCTGAACTTACTGTTACTATCGATCTTGAAGAGACAGGATTTATCAACCCGTTTTATAGAAATAACCCTGATGATAAGACTTGGGTGGAAAAGCTCGTATATAATCCTGAAATAGCAGATACATATACAAGCAATTTACCGACTGTCGGGTACCCTGGCGGGTTATGCGACCCTAGTCATCAGTATGATTATGTGATTATTACCACGACATTACATGGTCTTGATCATTGGGAGACAAGTGGTTCGACGCCGTATAACTGGTCGAGTCTGATGGTGAAGCATGAACTGGATGATGGGTTGCAATGTACGCTGGTGACGATACAGGACATCAATGCTTGTTCTGATTATTATAATTCAGATCCGTTGTTTAATGACACTGAGGCGCATATCCGGGAGTTCTGTAAGGATGCGTATCAGGACTGGGGAACCAGTTATATCTTTATCGGTGGTGATGATGAGTGGATCCCCGCACGGCATATGAAGTACAGCTATGAAGCGAATGTGGACTCCGATATATATTGGAGTAATCTCGATAATACGTTCAATGCCAATCATAACAATTACTGGGGTGAAGAAAGGGATGCAGGATTTGATTTATACTCTGAACTGTTTATTGGTCGTATCACGTGTGATGAGCCGCAAGATGTGTCGAATTGGATGACGAAGAGCTTCTATTATGCGGATGCAACTGATAAGGAGTACCTCGACAACGCAGCATTCTATGGAGGAGATATGGGATGGGCGTGCGAAGGAGATGATTTTATTGACTACAGTGCGATTAAAGGAACCAATAACTGGCTTGGTCCGAGCCCTGGTGCACACGGGCAGTATCCAAGTTGGCTGGGGTTCAATTACGGGTTTGAAACATGGAATGAAGTCAATCCCGGTAACGAGTACAATCTCTCGGTGAAATGGACTGCTGAGCCTCCTAATCCTGGTTGGCAGGGGGGGTCCCTGTCTGTTGCTGTTGCTGGGTTGAAGAACGCGATTAACAGTGACCAGGTGACGCTTATCAGTGGTATAGCTCATGCCAATGCAAATATGTCCTTGGATGTCAATATGAATAGCTGGGAGTCGGATTATCACAACACGAAGCCGTTTTTCATCTACGATCATGGATGCCATTGTGGCGACATGGATGCGGCAGATGACGGGGTTCTTGGCTCTATGTTGTTTCATAGCGATACCGAACTTGCTTTTGCTTGCGTGTATAATACGTGTTATGGGTGGGGATCGCTTCAGGATACGAACTCCTCCAGTGCTTTGCTGATGAAGCTCTTCTGGGACTATCTGTTTGATATCGAGAATAACTCTGGTAGTATATTGAACTGGCAGCTGGGAAAGGCGATGGCCTATTCTAAAGATACCATGGCTCCTACAATCAACTGGACCTATTCTGATGCACCTGGTAGTTGGCGGGGCATCATTCAAGGTTGTTTGTTATTCGGCGATCCTGCGCAACGGTTGAAAACTATGACGAAACCTCCAGAGACACCACCGCGACCAAACGGACCTACAGAGGGAGTTGTTGGTGTTAATTATACGTTTTCTACCAGTACGACTGATCCTGAAGGAGATCAAGTCTATTATAAGTGGAGCTGGGGTGATGGTGCCTCTAGCGAATGGCTTGGTCCCTATGATTCAGGGGTGATGGTCTCGGCGTCTCATAGCTGGTCTGAAAAGGGAAACTATGTACTTAAAGTGAAAGCCAAGGATCCTCAGGGGGCAGAAAGCAATTGGTCAGTTCCTAAAACGGTCCATATCATTGATGGGCCAATCGTTGAGATAGGCGATATCACCGGGGGGTTATTCAAAGTGAATGCAGTGATCAAAAACACTGGTGATGCTGATGCGATTATGGTCAATTGGAGTATCTCTCTCGATGGAGGTTTTATCCTATCAGGTAAAGAAACCTCAGGGAGAATCGCGGGTATTTCAGCTGGGGGTGAAGTAACGGTCAGTTCTGGTTTCATCCTTGGGCTCGGAAAAACGGTGATAACAGTATCAGCAGAGACTGCAAATTCCTCAGATACCGTAGAACAAGATGCATTCGTGTTATTATTCCTTATAAAATTAAAATAGACGGGTAGGGCGGGATCCCTGCAAATAATAATTGGAATGATAAAGGTGAATAGAACATGAAACAAAAAAATATGTGGAAGGCTATAGTAGCAGTCGCCGTTGCCTTGGCGTTTGTATTGCCAGTGACAGCTGTGTTTGCTTACGATGAAAAATTAATGAATAATTCCGAGATGACCGCAGAAATAGATATTGCTGGATTGTATCCATTTTCTTATCGTAATGAAAAGAGCGGTGATACTTCAATATTCCCTACACCAGATACTTCAAATTTTGGAGTTTTAGGGGAGACGTTTTATGCTTATATTGAATATGATGCAGGTGGTGTTTTGCCAGAAGGCCCTGTTTCATTTCAATCAGATAATCCAGGTACCATAACCCTTCTTAAACAGACAGTGTCCTCTAGTTTTATTTCTGGAGGTACTTGGGCTGAAGACACATGGTACGGCTGCCAATTCGACAATGGTTGGTTATGGACAATAGATGAAATAACCGGTAACATGACTCTAATCGGAGGGGGAGGCGATAGTTTAAATGGTTTGGCTTACGATCCTACCACCGGTACTATGTATGGTGCTGGTAGCTATGATCTTTATGTTATTAATATGAGTAATGGTGGCCAAACATATGTTGGTTCTTTCAATACCGGTGGTGTAATTGTCGGTATCGCGTTCGATGGTGAGGGCAATTTGTATGGGGAAGACATAGTAACGGACAGCCTTTATTCTATTAGCACTTCAACAGGCGCAGCGACATTAATCGGACCGTTTGGTATGAATCTAGGCTACGCCCAGGATATGGCATATGATATAGATAATGGTATATTGTACCTCTCTGCCTTTGTCACAAGTCCAGTCTATGGAGGGTATTTGTATACTTGTGATGTTGCTACTGGATCTTGTACGCTTGTTGGTAAATTCTGCGGGAGAAATGTAGAGATAGATGCTTTTGCTATTCCTTATAATCCTGGTCACCCTCCGGAGACGCCACAGCGGCCAAACGGACCAACTGACGGAGTTGTTGGTGTTAATTATACGTTTTCTACCAGTACGACCGATCCCGAAGGAGATCGGGTTTATTATCTGTGGGACTGGGATGACGGTACCTCTAGCGGATGGGTTGGCCCCTATGGTTCGGGAGATAGCATATTAGCACGCCATACTTGGACAGAAGTAGGAATATACGAGGTAAGGGTAAAAGCCAAGGATTTCTATACCCATGAAAGTAGCTGGTCAGATCCCAAGGCGATCCACATCGTTGACAGACCAACTCTTGAGATAGGCAACATTACCGGGGGGTTATTCAAGGTGCACACGGTGATCAAAAACACTGGTGGTGTCGACACACTTGCAGTCAATTGGAGTATCTCTCTCAATGGTGGTTTCATCCTCTCGGGTAAAGAAACCTCAGGGAGGATCGCGGGTATTTCTGCCGGGGGTGAAGGAACGGTCAGTTCTGGTTTCATCCTTGGTTTCGGGAAAACCGTGATAATGGTAAGCGCAGAGATCGCTGGATCCTCAGATACCGCAGAGCGAGATGCATTCGTATTATTATTCTTCATAAAGATATAGATGGGTAGGATGAGATCTCTACAACCATATATATATATATATAATAAACAATAGAAAAGGAGACACCATTATTGAGGTCACTAGTGGCAACATGGGTATTTCCTTGGCGATGGTTTCTGCAATCAGAGGCTACCGGTTTACTGCCGTCATGCCTCGGTCAGCGAGAAGCGGAAGATGATGGAAGCTTTCGGGGCAGAGATTCTACTGACCCCCTGCTAAGAGAGGGATGGCAGGAGCTGTTGAGATCTATGAAAAACTTGTGAGACACGCCAGGAATGTCTGGCTCCCCCGTCAGTTTGAAAACCCAGACAACATCGCCGCCCATGGAGAAGGGACTGGCAGGGAGATCATCCATCAGATGAAGGGTGAGGTTGACGCGTTTGTCTTAAGTTTAAAGAAAGAATTCCACCGGTCTATAGCGAACGAAGTGAGCGGTGACCGGTGGTAAGAGAAACAACAATAAAACCTGTTTTCATTAGATAGCTTTTGGTGGTGTCACTGCTCTTATTGATCCAAATGAGCAGCAGCTCGGCACCACCAGGAGAAATTTTTATGGATTGTGTTAGCGTAGGCTGTGCCGAAATTCGGCATCATAGCTCAAGCGTCGGAAGAAATGTCTTACACCTGAGCTTCAAAACCAAATACTGTCACAACATCTTTAACTTTTCGGAGGTGCAACAACGTTGTGAAGAAATTTTTCGAGAAGTTTGTGATAAACATCGATGGGTCCTTCGGGAAATTGGATTCGACCAAGATCATGTTCACATGACGATTGATGCAGGCATCGACGGACCAAAAGATGTAGCCAAAGCTCTCAAAGGAACTTCCGGGAAAAAAATTCTAAAGGAGTTTCCCTCCATAAAGAAAACATTCTTTTGGGGAAGTGGATTCTGGAGTCCGACAATCTTTTTCGACAGCCTCGGTGAAAGAACCATCACCGATATGGATGCATATGCACGAAACCAGGGACTACTACGAAACCCCAAGCCTAAACCAGGACAACTACATCTCGATGATTTTGCATCCTAAACAAGAGGTGTTAAAGAGTAAACATAGACCACGTAGAGCGTGACCGCCGAGGCTAACGAAGTTAGCCGAGCATGCCACCAGTCTATTTGACTGGTGGTGCGGGCACGCATATTGACATGACGTTCGTTATATTTTCCCGAAGGGGCTTTCTTGTACCGTCTGTTAAACCCAAAATGCTACGATCATACTGAAGTATCATAGTGCCAGTAAAATATTTGAGTAATATCCCGGGTTCAGTAAACGGTACCCACATAGTGAATTCTGATACGATACCTACGAACCAACGAGTTAGAATAACTTGTAAGAATCTCGTGCTTATATTCTCCGTGGCGAGAGGTTTTCATGTCATAAATTATGTATTTATGTCGAATATTAATTTTATATAATATTTGTGTCATAGATTTTATATAGTACTTTTTTGATAATAGTCTCCAATATTGTGTTGCACAATACCGTGCAATATACCTACATCAACGGGGGATAATTTGATGGGTACAAAAAGAAAAAATAACAGGTTTTTTGTTACCAAAATTCTAGAACTAACAACGATTAACCATGTAGTGATCAAAGATATAATATATATGGAACGTATGTAGGAAGTTGTCCTTGCATTATACACCTACGTACTTAGGTTACCGAGTAGGGCGGGAATCCCTACAAAACGGAAAATTGAAAATAAAAAGGAGAAAAAAAACATGAAGCGAATCGTGATATTGAAGGCAATTGTAGCAATCGCCGTTGTCATGACTTTTGTGATGCCGGTAGCCGCGGTTGCTAATATAGGGGCGTTAGAAGTAACATCCAATAATTGTAATAATACTGGTAATGCTATTGTTAGCAATATTCCTAGAGCAGGTAATAGTAATATTGGACACGTCTCAGGTAAAACAGGGGATACTTCCTTTGTAGAAATAACTGATGTTACTGCGATGTCGAAATCAAAAGGAATTGTCTATGTTGATGATAATCAAGTACCGGGATGGTATGATGCGACGCACGTTCGAACGATCCATGAAGGAATAAACAACGCAACCGCTGGTGGCACGGTCTATGTGTACAATGGAACATACAACGAATATAAAATCTTTATAAATATAACGCTTAACTTAGTTGGTCAAAGCAGAACCGGGGTGATCGTGAGTGGCAATGGAACTGGGAGCGGTAACATGTTCACTATAAATGCAGCTCAAGTGAACATTAGTTCATTTACGATGACAAATTGTAGATACATCCTCTATATCTCTTCTTCAAATAATAAAATACAATATTGTACTATAGATAACATGTTTAAGGGTGTCTATCTTATTGGTTCTTCACTGAGCAACCAATTCATCAACTGTATATTCAGAAATTCAAAGTCGACCTCTGGCTATGGCATCCAGTTCTACGCTTCATCGAACAACATCATCAGAAACTGCAGTTCATACAACAATGTCTACGGCTTCGAGATCAATTCCGGAGCAAATAACAATAACCTCAGAAACTGTAGCGTGTACAACAATACAGACAGGGGCATCGATATCACTGGTAGTACCACCACTTCTATTACAAACTGTAGCTTATACAACAATACGAAGTGTGGCATTTACATCTCTAGTTCTTCTTCAAGCACTAGCATCACAAACTGTAGTGTGCATAACAATGGCAATGGTTCTTACAATTCTGGTTCAAATAGCAACAGCATCACAAACTGTAATGTATACAACAATGACAACTATGGCATCTACCTCATCAGTTCTACAAGTATCAAGTTACGAGGAAATACCATCCATGATAATAAGTATAACTTCGAAGTTGAAGGGACATCATCAAGTCATTTCACTCAGGATATAGACCAATCAAATTTTATTAATGGAAAAAAAATATATTACCTCATTAGCCAAAGTAACCTCATACTCAATCAGACAAACAATGTTGGTTATTTAGGATTAGTCTCCTGTACGAAAATAACATTGATGAACTCAAATGTATCCGGTATCGTGATGGTCAGCACTACCTATTCAACCATATTGAATGTCAGCTGCCATAACTGTGGAAATGGCATCTACCTCTTCAGTTCTACAAAAGACAACATCAGAAACTGTACTTCATATAATAATAACAATGGTATCTATTTGGATAGCTCTTCAAATACTAACAATATCACGAATTGCACAATACGCAACAATAATAACTATGGTATCTACCTCGTCAGTTCTACGGGCACCAAATTGAGAGGGAACATCATCAATAACAATGTGTATAACTTTGCTATTAGCGGGACAACGGTAAGTCATTACACTCAGGATATCGATCAATCAAATTTCATTAATGGAAGAAAAATGTACTACCTCGTTGGGCAAAGTAACCTCATGCTCAATGAGACAAATAATGTTGGATATATAGGGCTAGTGTCGTGTACAAAAATAACAGTGAAAAACTCAGATGTATCCGGTATCGTGATGGTCAGCACTACCTATTCAACCATATTGAATGTCAGCTCCCATAACAGTGGAAATGGCATCTACCTCCTCCTTTCTTCAAATCACAACAACATCACAAACTGCAGATCGTACAGCAATTCTGGCTATGGTATCTACCTATACAGTAGTGCTTCATACAACAACATCACGAACTGTAATGTATACAAAGCTACGAGCTATGGCATTTACATTTATACGACGTCAAGCAGAAACAGAATCACGAACTGCCATGTCTATCAATGTATAAGCCGTGGCATTTACATCTACACGACTTCAAATAACAACAATATCACGAACTGCAATGTCAACAATACTGGCAATGGCATTATCATCTTCACGACTTCAAATAACAACAATATCACGAACTGCAATGTATACAACAATACTGGCAATGGCATCGCCCTTACCATGAATGTAAACAAAAACAATATCACGAACTGCAATGTATACAACAATACTGGCAATGGTATCTTCCTCAGTGGTGCTTCTTTACCTGCACTCCCACCTCTTCCACCTACTGGCCCAGCTACAAACACGACCATCACACATTGCAATGTATACAACAATAAGAACACTGGCATCCAACTCACAAATTCCTTAAACACCACGTTACACGGTAATACCATCTATAACAATTTCTATAACTTCGGTGTCAGTGGGACCACAACCACTCAGTTCTTACACCATATAGATCCGTTTAATACGATTAATGGAAAACCTATTTACTACCTCACTAGGCAAAGTAACCTAACACTTAATGCAACAAATAATATTGGTTATTTAGGACTAATCTTCTGTAAGAACATAACAACGAAGGACGCAAGTGTATTCGGCATATTGATGGTAAACACGAACCGTTCAACGATTTCTAATGTCAGCGTCCATAATACGCCGACTGGTATCTCACTCACCAGTTCTTCAAACAACAGCATCGTGAACTGTCATGCATACAACGATAGCACTGGCATCTCCGCCTCCGGTTCAAACAACAACTTCACAAACTGTAATGTCTACAACTGTAGCGGCACCGGCATCTCTGTCGGCGGTACGAACAGCAAAGTCACAAACTGTAATGTACACAACTGCGGCGGCACTGGCATCTCTTTCTCCGGTACGAACAGCAAAGTCGCGAACTGCCATGTACACCACAATGGGCGTGGCGGCTGGGGCATCCAAGGCGGCGCATACACCACCATCTCAAACTGCGAAATAGACCACAATGGCGTCGGCGCCGGCAGTAGTACAAACGGCACCATCATAAACTGCAGCATACACGACAGCGTTGGTGACGGCATTGACTTCACTGGTACATCTTACCCCAATGAACGAGTGATAAACTGCACTATATACAACAACCCTGGTAACGGCATCTTTCTTTGGAGTTCTCCAAGAGGCACCTTCAGAAACTGCCATATATACAACTGTAGCACTGGCATCCTCCTCTGGAATTCCGCTGACAACAACAACTTCATAAACTGTGTCATCAACAATACGAACTATGGCATCTTTATCAGGAATTGCCTCACTAACAGTATCCAATACAATAATTTAATCAACAATAAGTATGGTGTTTGGATTCAAGAGGCTTCAAGTACGAATATTGTCCATCATAATAATTTTGCGAATAGTATTTTGAATGCGTATGATAGTGCTCCAGATCTTTGGGATAATGGGAGTGTGGGGAATTATTGGAGTGATTACCATGGTGTTGATGCGGATCATAATGGTATTGGTGATACTCCTTACAATATCTCTGGGGGGAGTAGTCAGGATCATTTTCCGTTGATGCTTCCGTTGGATGCAACACCACCAGTGATAGTTAATGTTCAGGCGACTCCTGCTGTTCAAAGGCCAAATGCCTCGGTGAATATTACTTGTACTGTCACGGATAATTGGAATATGGTGAATGCAGTGAAAATAAATATCAGTGGACCAGGAGGGTTTGTTTTAGTGGCGCCAATGAGTCACGGTAGTTCCTATTATTATAATCGTAGTTATGCAACAATGGGTAACTACCAGTATTTCATACAGGCAAATGACAGCCAAGGGAATGTCGCAGTCTCAGGTATTTATTCGTTTATTATCGCGGATCTTGATAAGCCGACCTCTGCGGTAAACCCGCTCTCGCCATGGAAGACAATCACACCGTTTTCTATCACGGCAACCGCGTATGATAATACGGGTGTGGCAAATGTTTCGCTGTGGTATCGGTATTCGAGTAATGGAACCAGTTGGACCGCGTGGACGTTCTATGGTATTGATTTTGCAGCGCCGTGGAGCTGGTCGTTTACCGGTAGTGACGGTTACTATCAGTTCTATTCAATTGCGGTTGATAACTACGGGAACGTCGAGGATGCACCAGGTACTGCTGATGCATCAACTGGTATTGATACCACAAAACCGGTGACAACCGCGATACCTGCTCCACCGATACCGAATGGTCAGCATGGGTGGTATGTGAGTAATGTCACGGTGACGTTATCGGCGGTGGATGCGGTGTCTGGTGTTGCGTCGACATGGTATAAGGTTGATGCAGGTGGGTGGACGCTGTATACTGTGCCGTTTACCCCTGGTGATGGTAATCATACGGTGCAATATTATTCTATTGACCATGCAGGGAATACGGAAAACACAAAATCTGCCATCATCAAAGTCGACAGGGCAGCACCGACAACAACACTTATCTTGCAAGGTTTGCTCGGCAGTCAGGGCTGGTATGTGACGAATGTGTCGGTAACGCTCAGTGCATATGATGCGACATCAGGGGTGAATTATACGAAATACAAGCTGAATAACGGCAGCTGGATGGTTTATACCGGGTCTTTTGTCCTTACGACCAATGGTAATTACACGCTGTATTATTACTCGGTTGATATCGCAGGGAACAGCGAGACAATCAAACAGATGTCATTCCGGATACAGCACGATGTGCTGCCACCGGTGACAACCCCTGGTTTTTCTGGCGTCATGGGGAACAACAACTGGTTTGTCAGCCCGGTGACAGTGACGCTTAACGCAGTGGATGATTCTGCTGGTGTGGCGATTACGAAGTATCAACTTGATGCTGGTGCCTGGAAGACATATACCGGGGCGTTTCAGGTGGCTACTGATGCGGTGCATTCCTTGTTGTATTATTCTGTTGATAAGGTGGGGAACACGGAAACGGTGAAAGGAGCAATTTTCAAGATCGATCAGACACCACCAACAATCAACCTTACGGTGAACAGAACAGGGTTGTCAAGATGGTTACTCACCGCAAATGTCAGCGACAGCATGAGTGGGGTCGCTAAGGTAGAGTTTTATCTTAATGGTGTTCTCCTTGGTAATGTGACAGCGTCACCGTATACATTTGTTTGTACTAAAGAGGGTACCGCTCAGGCAATTGTGTACGACAATGCTGGTCTTCTGACGGTGAGTGGCGGGGTGCCGGTCATACTTGATTTAAATATGAACAGCGGGTCACTAATCGGTAATCAGGGGACAGGTAGTCAAAGTCAGAGTCAGAGTCAGAACAGCGGGTCAACGTCCATGTTGTCACGTTCGGTCTTTCGGTTATTTGGTCTGTGATGGCAGGAGGCTCGAGAAATTGAAAACAAAAACCCTAAACCAAGTGGGGGGATGTGACACCCCACTTCCTCCCTATTTTATTAAAATAGGGGGAGACGCATGATCCATATTATGGATGGTGTTCATGTTACAATTAACAATGGGTAGGGTGAGAGTCCCTACAAAAAGAAAGGTAGGTAAGATAAAATGAGCGAAAAAAACTATAAAAAAATCTTAAAAGAGGCAAGTGTTTTGCTAATGGTGACTTTGATGGTTTTATCTGCAACCACAGCGATTGCAGTGAACACGAGTACATTTGGAAATATGAACAATGTGAGTTCTTCAACACCAGAAAAAAAAGAAAATAAAGTTGGATCGTTGTTTCTGCAGCCGCCTCATATGCCGAATGAAGGTTGGAATTTTATAACCTCATCAGTCCAAGGCGGATACATCTCTTACGAAGATTACTGGAACGTGAGTCAACCTGTTGGTGGTATCCATTGGTGGGGCACGACGTTAAATATTGTTGGCGGGGGGTGGCATATCGGTAGCCCAGTTGGCATGAGATTCAATATTACATTCTATCACTCAGATTGGTCGGGACGGCCAGGGGTTCTTTTTGCTAACTATACGAATGTCAGCGCTAGGTATGTGGATACCGGACAACAATATAGTGGAGTTCCTTGTTATTATTGGACTGCTTATATAAAACCACCTGTTCTTAATTCAAGTAAAGTTTGGATATCAATTCAAAGTATCTATAGCCCGACCACTCCGCCAAGCTGGTTTCTGTGGTTATCTTCACCTGTTGGCGATGGTAAATGTTGTCAAGGCAGTACTCTTTACCTCTTTGATCTGTCACTGGACCTGACTCTTCCTGATAATACACCACCTGTAACAACCTGTCATTTGACTGGAACAATGAACGGCAGTGTTTATGTGAGTAATGTGACCGTAGGCCTTACTGCAACCGATGATGATTCTGGTGTGGATCACACGGTGTCCAAGCTGAATACCGGCAACTGGACCACGTACACCGCGCCATTTATCATCACGGAAGATGGCACCTATAATTTATCTTTTAAATCCGTAGATTTCGCAGGCAATTGGGAAACAGAAAAACAGGTGTCGTTCACCATCAAGCATCCGCCGGTGTTTGGCATAACAATATCTTCTGGCAAAGGCATTACTGTATTAGTTAATAACACTAGTTGGAAAACCATGCGGTTTATCCCTTGGAGGATCAGTCTCACGGGTGGTATTATCCTTATAGGAAAATCAAGAACTGGGCAGATCCTTGAACTCAAACCTGGTGAAAATTGGACCATCAAGTCTCCTGTCTTCGGGTTTGGGAAAACAACAATCACGGTCACTGTAGGCGACGTAGAGACAACAGCAAGAAGATTTATTTTCTTGTCCTATGCTCTCTATGTCCTGTGAATAAAAATGGAGGGAAAAGAAATGAAAAAATTTGTAAGCATATTGGTAGGTGCGTTGATGTTTGCTACTGCGATCTATTCAGTGGCAGGCACATCACATATCAACGCTAACGCTGTTACCGACCATGTCGGATCAACCCCAAGCCATAGTAATTCCGCTGGATACAATGTGAGCTGGGATAATGGATTGCCAGATGCCCGAAATGGTGTCTCAATTGGTAACTTCTCAGGACTCACCCGAGAGGTCATCGACGATATCCATCTCTCGGACGCTCAGTTAATCACCGGTGGATCATTCAGAGTAATCACGTACTCTGGTGCGGGTCCCGGTCAGATAACAGGAGTCACCATAAACGTTTATCCTGATGTGAACGGCACGCCAGACCCAACCGTGTACGCGACGAGAACAGCATCCTTTACTGCGACACTCACTGGATATACCTATTTTTCCAGACCGGAGATCCTGTACACATGTACGTTTGATTATATCTTATTACCACCGGGAGCATGGTGGGTTGGGTTCTATCCAACAAGTGTGGAAAACATCTTCTGGCTTACGTCAACAAAGACAGGGACAAGTGAAATTTATCTCGCGTATCCCGACGAGGGTTATAATAAGTGGACCGCGGGCCATGTCGTTTTTAACAACTATTATGATGTATCATTTACCCTCACCGGTGAACTTGCAGTTGACACCACACCGCCGGTGACAATCTGCGTTCTCATTGGAGACATGAACGGTAGTATCTATGTAAACGATGTGACAGTTGTCTTAAGCGCAACCGATTTCTTCACTGGTGTCAACTACACGAAGTACAAACTGGACAATGGTGGATGGATCACGTATACAACGCCTTTCATTGTCACTGCAAATGGAAATCATACTCTGCACTTCTACTCTGTTGACATGGTAGGGAATTTTGAAGAGATAAAAAACACGACATTTACTATCGCGCATGAGATAGCTTTTGAAATCACGGTAAAGGGCGGTCTCGGTGTTAAAACGGTGATTAAAAATGTTGGCACAAAAAATCTTACTGGTCTTCATTGGAACATTGCACTGAGTGGAGGTATCATTTTCATTGGGAAACATAAATCTGGTACCGTGGACATTGCTTCAGGGGTAGGAATAACCGTGAAAGACTTTGTGTTTGGATTCGGGAACACCAATATCCAGGTGAACGTAAACGCAGCGGGCCTGGAGAAGGAACTTCACACGACCGCGAAAGTGTTTTTATTCTTCGTCACCGGTGTAGTTTAAGGTATTACAAAGATAAAGAATTGTATTCCTCGAAGACAACAGCATTGTCCGATCTCTCTCCCATGAGATATCTGTGGTTATTATGAAAGTATGTTAGTGGCAATTCTTGGTCACATTTTGATCTATCTTTTTCATACCATCTGTTAAAGCCAAGCAATTTTCAACAAGAGCATTCAAAATAAAAAAAAGATGGCATGATAATTCTTATGATCTACCCAAGAATTATCATAGAAGAATGGTTTTAGTGATAAAAGAACGAATCTTAAAATTTAGATTGAGCGAAAATTGGTAATCAATCTGTAAAATTCTCTCCTGTCGAGGTCCATTAGTTCGGCCTAGCCCATACCACTCACTTCGTCAGCACATGAGGACTACTGCACCTATTGAAATGAAACCGATTTTAAAATGTCCATGGTTGGTCATTCGAATTTTTTTTGTCGTTTAAATCGATTGGCTTATTAATCTCTGCACGATTCAATCTATGGTTTCGTGGATGGGATGCACGACGGAGAGAAGACAGTTATTTCTCCAGATATGTTGAAGCCGCTAGTGATTAGATCACTTCGGAGAAGTAGCGTACGGAAAAAAATTGCGGAGTATCTTTTTGATATCAGTCCCAGCGGGAGTTATACGTCCGAGATTGCCTATAGCGTAAAAACCACTCCCACGAACGTGATTGGTGCTATCCGCGGCATGAACGCCCGCTACCGCGGTGATGAATCACTCGTCAGCCTGAACCTTGTCGAACAGTTCACCGGGGGGAAACATCAGGATATCAAGTTGTACCGTCTCACTGATTTTGGCAAAGAAATTGTGGCATCCTTACGAGAGTCAAAACGGCGATTCTAATAAAATTAGTACAATGTTTTTTTGTATTCCTCAAACATCGTGGTGACCTGACTTTCTTCCACTTGAGCAATATCCCCCGAGTCATATTTCACGACAAACCAGCGGCTTGGGCGGGGATACGTTCTGAGAACCACTGCTTTTCGCACAGGCAGGTTCGGGTCTTCCGGATCTTTTACCAGCACCTCGATACCCTTGCGGATTCCTCTCTCTTCCAGCATCGTCCATCCCGTTCTTTTCGTAACACGAATACCAAAGAAGAATGGAGAGCGGAGTATAAAGAGTTTTTTTTACCTGATCGCTCTTTATTTCGCGTATGAGCATCATGAGGTTTAAATAAGGAACATCGTATTGCAATATGGAGTGAGGAATGATTTGATCTCAAAACGATTATCGTATCTCATAGTTGGCCTTCTCTGCTTGTTTCTTCTCCCAATCACGGGGTCGATAGGGAGTGCGCAGCATGCAGGTGTCCAAATAAAAAATGTTTCAGTGCAGCTGATCGAAACGCGGCCACCTATTGGCACCAGGGTTATCCATGTCTACAACATCATCGCGGTGTTATACAATAATGATACGACAACATCAGATGACATCACCGTGAATTTTTTTGACCCGGAATATAATAGCAGTACAACACCACCCATGAAACTTTCACCGCTGAACGCGACGCTGAATCCAGACGAAACAAAAACGTTTATTCTTGCAGATTGGCCAACGCCTCTCTCCGGGAAAATTCCTCTTAACATTAGTTTCAGCCCGAGCTCCCCAAAGGTTTTACCAAATGAAAAAAACTCCGGGTACTATGTATATATACTTGACATACCAACCACGAAGAAAACAGCTTCAACACCTGGATTTGAAATTCTCATCGTCCTTGGCGCAATCGCGGTGTTTCTCCTTTCGAGACCAATGAAAAAATAAATATCTCGCGGAAGTACGTTTCCTCTGGTTGATATTGTCATAGTCCGTCACGGTGTATTGTTTTGTTATATCTCTGTTACAGAGATAACGACATGATCAACGAGTGCTGCCTTTGCCCCCCTGACCGTAACGAAATTCGCGGGTGACATCAAACGTTCAGTCCAACCCTTTAAGAAATTACTAAACCATCTCGTTTCGTTATAGAGAAGTGTATTGTTTATATCATAGAAGCGCACATCAATACTGATGTTTATTGTCCTCCCAGCGATATTTTGGAACAACCAGCTGACCTTCACTGAATCAACACCCCCTGATTTATTGGTCGTTTTTTCGAGCGAAACATTCGCGAATTTCACGACCGTTGATTGCAGATACACATTTTGATTTGATAACTTGATCTGTGTACTCTTGGTATCTTGGCATCCACTAAAAGCGAGACTCAAAAGAACGACGAGTACCATGAGACAAATTATGTTTTTCTTCGTAGGCTCTCATCCCTCCTGTATTTTGAACCAAGAAAAGATATAAAATATCGCCATATATATGTTTCCACGAGTTAGAAATGTCCTCCCGAAGACACCACTTTTCCGCATTCCAAAAGTATTAATATCAACGGGAGATAATTGCTGTCAGTTGGTTGTGAGATGATGGGAACATGCCAATACCAGAAAAATCAGAGGTAATGAAAAACGTCCTTAAAACATTGATTTCCATTTCGAGCAGAAAAACTGATCTGCCCTACGCCATAATGACCATGGAAGATTTGATCAAACGACTCGAAACTAGATATGATTTTCTGAAACACGTCCAGATCAATGATGATCTCTACAACGAGGAAACAGCTAGCATCATCAGCGTGATGTCAGATGTCAATGCCGTGCCACCTACCGAGATGGGAAAGGCTCTCCATGCAATTATCGACTCATTGAACCGATCCCTCGGAGAACGAGGCGGTCATTTCTTCATCAAAGAAATACGAAGCACGTTAAGTGATGAGTATCTCTCCGTCATGAAATCGATGGGCGTTGACCTTGGAATGATGCAGCTGGAAAGCGAAATTACGAGATTAGAACGAGAGATAGCAGATCAGAAAAAATAATCCTGTTATTTCTTTTTTCTTAGAACCGCAACCATAAACAGGATAATGATGAGAACCACGAAAATAGGGGGGATCCACACCGACCAGTTTGTGAAGGTACTTTGAATAAATGGACTTGTCTCCGTCTCCTTTTGTGGAATGTCCGGTGCTGCCTCAAATGTTCAATATCGACTACGCTGCATGGAACACGTAGAGGGTCGGGATCTTCTTTTTCTTCCCAGTCCAATATCTACATAACCCACAGCGATATTCCAAGGTGACCTCTCCACCATAAATCGTCTGATTCTTCACCCGCTGTAACGCACCACCGCACACCGGGCATTTATGCAGGATTTTATCAGGATTGCCCTCCCGCGTATGAATCTCAACTTGCACAAGACCGCTGTGTAACACAAGCACCCGCAACCTCGGTTCGCTCACATGAAATTGCTGTCTTTTTGTCTGTAACTCCTTTTCCACCAATTTCTTCAACTTATGCTGAGAAGACACCGTATGGTACTTCTGTAACACCTTTTTCACGGCACCAAGGATCTTCTCATCTGAAGGGATATGGTATGCCATACGATACTGAATCGACTTCCTTACTTAAACACTTTTAGAGAACTATCGTCTTCAATAAATCTGTTCGCGTCACCATCCCTATAAGCCGCTCGTGTTCCAGAATGGGCAGTGATCCCACATTCCGCGCCATCATGAGCTGCGCCGCGTTCGTAATCGTCATAGACGGTGTGGTCGAAATCACTGGCGCCCTCATGACCTCTCCAACCAATAGCTCGTCCAGCTGATGTTTCTGTTTTCCTAACGAATACGATTTTTTCAGAAATGCAAACGCAAGGGCGATCTCTAGATCAGAGACAATACCCACCAGTGTATTATTCTCCACCACTGGCAAACGAGCAATCCCTTTATTTATCATGATACGTCTCGCATGGATCACCCGATCGTCGGGAGCGATCGCAAGAACCTTTCGCTGCATGATGGTATACAGTTGGTCGTCACTTTTTATTAGGGGGAGCAAGTCAGCTTTTGTGACCACCCCAACTAGTTTTCCTTTTTCAACGACCGGCAGCATCGTTGGACCTGGTTTACCAACTGATTTTAGGATCGTCTTTACTTCGTCATCGGGAGCAACGGTCACAACGTTTTTTTCTGTTACCGATGACGCATGCAACCGAGAGGCGGTGATACCTTTCTTCCGGATAGACCCAAGCTTATACGCGATAACATTGTCTGTCACTAGACCAAAAAATCGTTTATCTTCGATGACCGGGATCTTTGTGATCTGATACTTTTGCATCAGATCAAGCACCCGCTTCAGGCTTTCATCTTTATCGACTGCGATAACTTTCGTTACCATTATTTCTTTTACTTTCATCCTTTCTTTCCACTCCTATGTCGTAAAAAAAGATACTATTCATATTTCAATCCAGCAATGCAATCCTCACAGAGCAGTCTGCCATCAACGGTTTTCAACCTTGTCGAGAGCGAGTCACAGTCCTCGCACTTCCCAGAAAATGTCTGACTGTTCAAGTACACCTCATCTTTTTCTTCGATGGTTGACCATTCGGAAGCGATTTCAGTGAGCGCTGGCGACATCTGGGAAATGTCATGCTGTGTGATGATGCCGACGAGCTGATTGTTTTCAACAATCGGCAACTGCGAAATATTGCATTTCCCCATGATTTTCAATGCCTCTTGAAGAGAAATATAAGGTTCGATGACCACGATTGGGGTGCTCATAACGTCTTCGACGGATATATCCGAAGCGTTTTTCCCTTCGCACACAACTTTTTTGATAATGTCGCCTTCTGCTACTATCCCGATCGGATGGCTTTGTTCTGCCACGATCAGATACCCTATTTTTTTGTCCTTCATCAAACGCGCTGCTTCAAAAACAGTCGTAAACGGTTGTACAACCACGGGATTTACCTTCATGACCTCTTTTACTAAAACCTGTTTGTTCATATCCTGTTCACCGTTGAGTTGCCGATTGAAAACTCCAATCCCAAACATTAAAACATTTGGATGTATTTTACCTTTTTGATATGAGCAGTGTTTATGAACGCGAATTGAAAGGTATTTTAGAGGGGGACGATAAAATCCTTTCACGGGTGACCAAGACCTGTTCTGTTTTAGAGAAAGGCAGTTACTATCTCATTCGTGAGAAACCGTTTATCGTCGTTCGCGCCGCAGGATCATTTGGAGTTGATCTTGTCGCACTTCGAGGGGACATCTCGTTTCTCATGGAGATTAAATCCAGCAACACCGACACCCTTCATTTCAGCAGCGTTGACGGAAAACTTCAACGACAGGCAGAAAAGATGCAAGACGCGTGTGAAAAAACTAAGACATTGCCTCTCTATGGGTTTCGCCTGAAGGGTCATGGGGAGGACGCGTGGCGTCTCTTCACCATGGAGATCTCACAACTAGAGGGTCGGGCAAAGATACTTCATAATCGGCTCCCGAAACTAGCGCGAAGTAAAAGCGGTAACTACGTTATGCGGTGGCATGACGGTCTCCCGCTCGCTGATTTCATCTCCTATTTATGCCGATGAGGATAACGATCGAATGATTTCTTAGCAGCAATGAAGTGATTTTTTTTCACGATGCTGTCACTTTCGTATTGCTGGGAAAATATACAAAATCTTTTTAGCTAGTTCTCTATTACTACATCCGTGTGATGGTGATCTATGAAAAAATTACTTATTGCCTATGATGGATCTGATGCGTCAATAAAAGCAATCGACACCGCATTACAATGTTCAACACCTGAAGATGAAATCGTGTTACTCACCGTGATCCCTGCCGCGCTCGTGGAATCCACGTTTACCAATATGCTGCTTCCAACCATTGATTTAAGCACGGTCGTGTTACCGGGGACATTCAAAGAAAAGGCCATGGAGAATCTCGGGAAGATCGCAAAAGAATTGGAGGGGAAAGTCAGCAAAGTCGAGGTCGCTGTCGAAGCGGGGGACCCCGCCGATGAAATTCTTATGGTTGCGAAAAAATATGAGAGTGACGTCATTCTTATTGGGTATAAAGGCTACGGGAAGGAAGGACGGTTTTTACTCGGCAGCGTCACGGATAAAGTGGTACGCCATGCGAGCAGATCTGTCCTGGTCGTCCGATAAAGAAATGTGAAACAATGCATCCTGCAGAGGAACTTCGCGGGAAGAAAAGCAACAAGCTTTTACATAAACGGATTGTCCTTGGCGTCACCGGCAGTATCGCGGCTGTTGAATCCATAAAGATCGCGCGCGAGTTGATTCGTCATGGCGCTGAGGTGTACCCGGTGATGACGCCCTCCGCGACACGCATCATTCATCTGGATGCCTTGGAGTTTGCGACCGGGCATAAACCAGTCATTGAGTTAACCGGCAAAACCGAGCATGTGGCATGGTGCGGCCTGGTGCAAAACCCGGTCGATGCACTGTTGATTTCACCGTGCACTGCGAACACGATTTCAAAAATAGCGCGCGGGATTGATGATACGTCGGTGACCACGTGTGCGACCACCGCGATAAGCTCTGGCGTACCTGTGCTCATTGTTCCTGCAATGCATCTTTCGATGTATGACCATAAAATCGTGCAAAAAAACATCGCCATTTTAAAAGACCACGGTGTCGTGTTTATTGACCCATTTGTCCAGGGTACAAAAGCGAAACTGCCTGAGGTTGACGAGATCGTTGAAACCGTGATTCGGACCGTCGGCAAGCGAGATTTACTCCATAAAAAGATGTTAATTATTGGCGGTGCTACCGCAGAGCCAGTCGACGACATCAGATTTCTTTCAAATCGAAGTTCGGGGAAAACCGCAATCTCAATCGCTGTGAACGCGTTTGAGCGGGGAGCAGATGTCGAACTCTGGTACGGCCATGCGACGGAGCCTGTTCCCTCGCATATTCCATTCACCAGCTTTGAGACGGTGGCAGATCTTTTACGATTGATAAAAAACATCAAGACAAGACACTTCGACGGGATTATCGTCTGTGCAGCGATTGCGAACTACATCCCTAAAAAGCAGAAGGGAAAAATTCCCTCCGGAAAAGATACACTTTTCATAATGTTTTCACGGGCACCAATCATCCTTGAGGCATTACGATCACAGGCCCTAGACGCGCGATTAATCGCGTTTAAGACCGAAGAAAAAAAGACAAACGTGAGGAGAAAGACACTGCAGTTACTCAAGAAATATCACCTCGATGGTGCTGTTGGGAATACGCTTGCAGGGTTTGGTGCGAGGGATAACGAGATTTTACTTCTCACAAAAAAAGGGAAAAGTACGTGGAAGAAAGGTAAAAAAGAGGAGCTTGCTTCTGCTATCCTTGATATGTTACTATAATCAAGCACGATGGCTATGAAGGGAATTGCTTTTGCTCCGGGTCATATTTCTGCGTTTTTTGAGCCCAGGTACTCTCCTCAGAATTTGGATCGTACAGGGTCGCGTGGCGCTGGCATTACCCTCTCACTTGGTGCCATTAGTCGCGTGAGGATTTCCCCCGCGTCACAGCTCACCGTTATAGTAAATATCGATGGCAGGCAGTCAAATGCGCCGGTGACGAAATTGGCGTTGAAATATCTCGTGGGCGAAGCTCCATTCAAGATTGTTGTTGATACGATGTTAGACCTACCAGAAAGTCAAGGGTTTGGGATGAGTGCCGGTGGCGCACTCAGCGCAACACTTGCCGCCGCAGATGTGTTGAATCTTTCAAGGGATCAGGCAGTGAAAGCCGCCCATTATGCTGAAGTCCAATCACGAACCGGTCTTGGCGATGTTATCGCAAGTAGCTTTGGCGGGATTGAGATACGACGAGAAGCAGGACTTCCTCCATGGGGGGTCCTTGAGCATATCCCTGGAAATTTTGATATTGTCCTGTGCGTCATCGGCAAGAAAATTCAGACAAGGAAGATTCTTACCGATACGACGAAGCTTGTAAAGATCGCATCGTATGGGCGGTACTGTACGAAAAAACTTTTAGAAAAACCCTCGGTGGAGCGCCTCTTCTCTCTTGGCTGGGAGTTCACTCGAAAGATCGGTCTTGCTGAGAAACAGGTGCTTCAAGCGATTGAGGCAGCGAATCGGTACGGGATGGCGAGCATGTGTATGCTTGGAAACTCTGTTTTTGCTGTCGGCAATACTCCCCTGCTACAGAAAACACTTGAAACATTCGGCAGCGTCTGGGTTTGCGGCATCGATCAGTGCGGAGCACGGCTGGTGGAGAAATAGAGAGGTATAGTATAAAAAAACTATCTATTTTTTTATTTTCGAAGATAGCATCTACGATAACGTTCCCAGGTCATGTCAATGTGATTCTCGATTGTCTTGAGTTTCGCAACATCTTTTTCCGGTTTGAATAGATGACTGAATCGACCCTGGTACTTGATCCATTCTTCGATCGGTTTTCTCTCAATTTTCTTTTCCAACAGCAGGTTGCTTTTTCCGTTGAACGTCATGACATCGTTTTCGCATTCCCAGAGTGCCCACGCGCCGGTTTCGACTGCGAGTCTTCCCATTTCCACGGTTTTATCCATGCTGAACCGCCACCCGGGCGGGCATGGCGCGAGAATCTCGATGTACTTTGGTCCCTTGATATTCTTCGCTTTCATCACTTTATTGTAGAGATCCTCAGGATAACTAATGCATGCTTCTGCAACGTACGGGATGTGATGCGCAAGAACAATCTCACCCATTTCCTTTCGAAACTCTGTTTTGCCACCCACGGTTGTTGTCGTCCAGGCTGCGTATGGGGTCGCGCCGCTGCGCTGGATACCCGTGTTGGAATAGATTTGATTGTTGTAGCAAATGTAGATGAAATTGGTTTCTCGCTCAAAGGCTCCAGAGAGCGCTTGCAGGCCGATATCGTACGTGCCGCCATCACCCGCCCAGGCAACGACGGTGATATCGGTGCGTCCTTGCTTTCGAAGCGCGGCCTCAACACCTGATGCGCCCGCTGCTGCCGCCTCAAAAGCGATATTCAGAACCGGGACATCAAATGAGGTGAACGGATACAGGCTTTCGATGACCGCGGTACAACACGCAGGAACAACCAGGATTGTCTTCCTCCCGAGGGCTTTAAGCACCAAGCGGAGCCCAATGGTCGCGGGGCACCCGGGACATGCGGCATTTCCCTGGAGGAGGCATTCGTCAATCGGGAGGTCTTTGAGCGCCATTTTCTACACCTCCAGCCCGTACCATTCTTGTTCTTTTGCGGTCCCTTTCAACGCGTTCGTACACATCTTCTCAATATCCTTGTAGGTCACGTCTTTCCCACCGAGACCAGCGATATAACCATGAACGTTCGCATCCGACTCCCCGTACAACGCTGCTTTGACTTCGTTAAAGAGCGCACCCTCCAAACCAACCGAGATATTGCGATCAATCACGATGAGATCCGCCTGTTTCCCGAGTGTAATGATTTCCTCTTTCGGGAACGGACGGATGACACGCATCCGTGCAAGACCAATGTTATGTCCTTTGCTCCGTAAATTATCAATCGCGATTTTACTTTCCGCGCCAATCGCACCCATGGACAAGAGGAAATGATCCGCCCCCTCGCAGTGGTAATACTCAAGGAAATCGCCATGGAAGTACCCGGAAAGTTTCTGCCATTCCCTTGCGATCTGCGGGATCAATTTTTTCGCATTCTCCTGTGCATCCTGCATCGCCCGTCGAACCGCATAGTAATCGTTAGGGCCAATGATGTTCCCGAATGTCGTTGGATTATCGATATCAACCTTCCATTTCGGCACGTACTTGCCGAGATACTCGTCAACGACGTGTTGCTCAGGGATTTCCGCGGGCATTGACGTATGAGACAGGATGAACGCGTTCAGGTTTACCATGACGGGCAGCACAACCTTTTCATGCTCCGCAAGCTTGAACGCCTGGATCACGGTATCAAAGATCTCCTGATTGCTGCTACAGTAAAATTGAATCCAACCGGTATCACGCTGCGAAATAGAATCGTTCTCATCAGCCCAGATGTTCCACCCGGGGCCGACGACCCGGTTGATATTACACATCACGACAGGCAGACGCGCAAGCGCAGCCCAATGCAACATCTCATGCATCAACAACAGCCCATGGGATGAGGTCGCGGTAAACGTTCGGGAGCCTGCAGCACTCGCACCAATGCACGCGCTCATCGCAGAATGCTCGCTTTCTACGCAGATGTAATCACCTTTGAACTCGCCCCGCGCGACATACTCTGCAATCGCTTCCACAAGGGTTGTCTGTGGGGTGATCGGGTATGCTGCGACGACCTCTGGTCGTGCCATAACCGCTGCTTTTGCTGCGATACGGTTCCCAGTATCCATCATGATCGTCATTTCTTCTTCGTCTCCTCCCGCTCTAATATGATCGCTTTCACGTTACATTCATTCGCGCAGATACCACAGCCTTTACAATAATCATAATCAATACTAATAGTTCCGTCCTTTTCTCTGTGGATACTGCCCTCAGGACAAAAGATCCAGCATCGCAAGCATTTCACGCATTTTTTCTTATCAAGGATCGGCTTGAACACCCGCCAGCTCCCGGTTTTCCCCATCGCACCTTTCTTCGGGTAGGAAAGGCTGGTCTTCACCGGATATTTCTTCAAAAGTTCACCTCGGTGTGATCATAGGCATCTTGGGTTGCTTTCACATTTCGTTCACCAAGCTCCTTTTTACTGGTCCATTTACTACGGATGACTTCTTGGATGGACTGAAGGGTGACACGATCTAAAATCCTTGGGATTGACCCGAGGATCGGTGTATTGACAACAGGGATACCGCCGACGAGGATTTCATACTTCAGGGCGATACCTGTCGCATCAACGGTCGCAACATTGTAGTTCTTTGAAAACTCAAACTCATCTGGTTTTCGTCTGGTGTTAATGAGGACTTTCCCGTCGTCCTTTAGCCCTTTTAGCACATCGACGATATCCATGATGCTTTCATCAAGAACAATGACGATATCAGGATTGTAGACTTCACTGCGTAAATGGATATCTTCCCCGGAGATTCGGGCGAATGCGCGGACTGGCGCACCACGCCGTTCTGCGCCAAAGAAAGGAAACGCTTGTACACCTTTATTTCCATCTTGAAGTGCTGCTGCCGCGAGGAGGTTTGCTGCGGTGACAGTGCCTTGTCCACCACGGCCGTGGAAACAGATTTCTACTAAAGATTTTGATGTCAGTCTGATACCTTCTCGCAATGCGAAATGAGGATGGCCCATATAACTGTTTTGAAACCTTTTAAGGGAGATTTTACTTCTGTAATGCGCGGAGTTTTGATTCCATGGTTGCGTCTTTATCTCGTCGGTCGTCTATTTTTAACTCAGTGATGATTCGTTCTGCTCCTGCCGCCGCAACCGCATTGTGTGCTTTTTGCACTGCATTGAACAGGGTTGGGAGATCGTTAATTTCAATGACCGTTGCCATAGGATTTGTTTGAAACGTAATGCGTTCTTTTTTCAAGGTGTCGATCACGATTTTTACGTATTTGCTGACACTGGTACCTGCTCCTAGCGGTGCGATGCTTAATTGAGCGATGATCATAAGAATCCCTATGTTTCTCTAACCGATCTCGCTTCATTAACTTTTTGATTTGCCCTTCAGTGATAACCCACAAAATAATATATATAAAAAGATATACTTTTAAGGTTCTTACGGATATTGCCTTTTCAGAAAATACGCTAGCCAAAAATCAAAAAAGACACGGTGCACTACTTGACTAACTAATCATTTACAAAAGTCGGTCCAATGGGTCTTTATTGCGAATTGTTCCCTCATCCATTATCTTGAAATCAGATTTATCTAAATCCTTCATTTCCTGATTGACAAGGTCCAAAATCCCGACAATAGAGATGATACTCAATTTGTTATGGTATCGCCGACATGTTTTCAATATCTCGCCATACAGGCGGGTCTCCATTGCCTTATACTCAAGCAATTTGGGACTATCAAACACATTCGGTTTCTCATCGGTTCGTTCTTCTTCCATCACCATACCTCTCAATAGAGAATCCCGTAAGGATTTATATTAGTATTTCTTGAAAAACAGACTTAATCACTGAGGTGACTGCAGACTGTATTGTTGCTTTAACCTTCTTTTCATGAACTGTTCCATGGCATCAAATGCCTTTTCCAGGGTCTCCATGGGTGGAAGAATCACTGCTCTGAAATGTCCTTTTCCGTACGTTGCACAAAACCCTGATCCGTTCACGACAAGCACATGTGCCTCATTCAGAAGATCAAGCACGAATTCTTTATCGGTTTTCCACAGTCCCTTCTCCATCGCTTCAATCTTCGGGAAGATGTAGAACGCACCATCTGGTCTTGCGGTGGAAATACCCTCGATCTCATTGAGCCGTTTGTAGGAGAAATCACGGCGTGTCCGCAGTTTATCATTTACCTCTTTAATGTGGTCCTGAGGACCTCGTAACGCCTGGATGCATGCCGCCTGACACACCGAGTTTGCACACAGCCGTGACCGGGCGATCCGCATGAACGCATCCTGAATCTCATCGAGCTCCCCTTGATGTTTAAACATGGTGTACCCCATGCGCCACCCAGGCATCAGATACACCTTTGAAAACCCGTTAAAGGTGATAATCGGGACATCATTTGTCAAGGAAGCGGTCGCATGCTGCTTTCCGTCGAAGGTCAACTCATCGTAGATCTCATCAGATATCACCATGATGGATTGTTCCGCTGCGATGTCGATAATCTCTTTGAGTACTTTTTTCGAATAGAGCGCACCTGTCGGATTATTCGGGTTGATAATGACGATCCCTTTCGTCCGTTTCGTGATCTTCTTGCGGATATCCTCAACATCAGGTTGCCAGTTCTCTTCTTCGCTGCAATGGTACGAAACCGGCACCGCGTCGTTAAACTTCGTAATAAGATGATACTGCGGATAGGTCGGGCCAGGAATCAATAATTCGTCCTGTGGGTCTAACGAGGCATTCAAAAGAATCTGTAGCCCTTCGGTAACACCGGTGGTGATACAGATATCCTCGGGCTCGTACTGAACGTGATTTCTTGTTTTTTCACGATCGATAATCGCCTTTCGAAGTTCAAGGTATCCCTCGGAGGGAGCGTACCCATTATGTCCCTCGTTTGCTGCCTTGTACAACGCGTCTTTTATATGCTTCGGTGTGTCAAAATCGTACGCGTTTGGATCTCCGATATTGAGTTTCAGTACCTCGATGCCTTTCTTCTCTAGTGCTCGTGCTGGGATAAGCACATCGCGGATCGCATACTCTACACCCTGGGCGCGCTTCGATGCTTTTATCATGCTCTCAAGACCCGACATCGGAAATGAACATAAATAGTTGATGGTTTTTATAGAGATGAGGAGAATGAAAAAAACAGGAGAGAAAGCATGGTATTTTGCCTTAAATATCGTCCTCCTTGACCATTAAAATGAACATATTCCTATCTTTGAGGTATTGAATATGTTCACTGACAAACACGGAAGCCCCGTCTTTCTTTTTATGAATGGTTTTTAGCCTCATGCTCCCCTGTTTTTTAATTGCATCAAGATTTGATTTTATCTGCTCCAGAGACTCAAGGTACGCAACATCAGCGACCGTGAGCGTGAGCATCTCCTCCTTGTTATACCCGAGTTTCTTCTGAATATCTGTGGTGCAGTCAATGATCTTCGCATTTTCATCGCAGAGGAACATGTAATCAAATTCCTGCTCGGTCCCCATCTCAGGGGACAGGTCTTTGGCTTGATGTTCATGCAGTTGATTCTGAAGGGTTTCATGCATCCGCTTGTTCAATTCCTCTATTAGTTTGTGAAGCTCCTCAATTTGATCCTGTGCATCTCGAAATTCCGTGACATCCCTGCTGAAACAGCGTAGACCATGGAATATGCCTGCGCTGTCATACATGGGCATCAGATATGAGCGTATCCACACCCGTTGGTTGTCGCCATGGTGCAGCCACTGCAACTCTACTTTTTTCGCAGTTTCTTTTTTCTCCTGAGATAGGTGGTTCATGACGTCATTTAATTTCCTTGCTTCCTCCCCAGGTAAAAACCGAAAGATATCCATGCCAATCATCTGCTTCGGGGTGCAGCCAAGGGCTTCCGCGACCTTCTCAGAACAGACCGTGCACCTCCCTTTTTCATCAATCTCCCAGATCCAACCGTCGATCTTTTTTAAGAGGTAATCGAACCTCTTTTCTGCTTCTTCTTTCTCTTTGACGACCTCCTGGAAGATTTCCTCCTTTTTCAACCCGACTTTATAAATAGCAAGCTTCAGGCTCGCCATCACACGGTCCAACGACGCAGTGAGGTTATTGATTTCGTAGATCTCACTTTTTTCCAGCTCAACATCCAAATTGCCTTTGCTGATTTCGTCGATGTTTTTTGTCAATGTCACGAGCGGTAATGAAACGAAATGGGCGATGACGTACCCTACCGCAAGCGTAATGACCAGTATCAGCCCAAGGAATGCGCTCGCGATCTGAAAGTTTTGCAACCCACTAATCACTGCAATCGGGATAAGCGATATCGCAAGACACATAATGATCAATAACAATCTCAACCTCATTGTTTCACCTTACCTTTCATTTTTTATTGCATCATCAATTCGTTCATTTTCTCCTTTTTTACCTTCTTCACCGAAAATATTCCCAATGCTTCTCCCAAACTCATCAGCTGCCGCATGACGCAGAATGCATTGATCCTCCAGAGTTGTTATGTACTCCAATAGATCTTTTTTCCCTAATGCATGTTTGTTTTTCAGCTCGTTGTATTCCACGATGCCCATGGGTCCCAATGCAACCGTAAATTCTTCTCGTACTCTCCTTTCGATCTCGGCTTTCGGGGAGAAGAGGACTTTTATCGGTTCTACCTCTTCGACCGGTGTCAGTGGGACGGTGAAAAAAAACGTGCTCCCTTCGCCAGGTTTACTTTCAACCCATATCTTTCCTCTTTGTGCTTCAATGATCCCCCGGCAAATCGTAAGCCCTAGCCCTGTGCCACCATAACTTCTGCTCAGGGTATCTTCTACCTGGTAGAATGGCTCGAATACCCGTATTTGATCCTCAGGTGTCAACCCGACTCCCTGATCTTTCACACTGAAGCGCACATGGTCTTTTTGCATGTCTGCGTGGATTTCAACACTGCTGTTCAGGGGAGAAAATTTTATGGCGTTATGAAGAAGGTTCCTGAGAACCTGACAAATTCGATCTGGATCTGCTTCGATGATGGGGAGTGTCTCCGTTACCACTACCAATGAAATGTTTTTCTCCTTGGCGAATCCCTCCATAAACCGGACTGTCTCCTGGATTACCTCTTGGAGATTTATTTTTTTAAACGCGAATTTCAGTCGGGCGGCTTCAATCCGGGAAATCTCGAGGAAATCTTCAATGATCTTATTGAGTCGCTCTGCGTTCCTCAGGATCACTTCGAGGCTTTCTTTTTGCTTTTCATTCAGCGTCCCAAAATATTCCTGACGCAACATCTGTAACTGTGCCTTGAGGGGTGTGATTGGTGTACGCAGCTCATGGGAGACGATGCTGAGAAACTCTGATTTCGCTCTGTCGAGTTGAAGACGTATCTCCTCCATCTTCCCTAAGGCGAGTACACTTCGATTGAACGCGTCGCTGAGTTGCGCAAGCTCATCTTTGGTTTTAATGTTCGCTCGAACAGAAAAATTTCCTTTTTCAAGCTCCCGGGTTGCACTAAGGAATTCTTTTAATGGTTTGGTGAATGAACGGGAGATAAAAAGCCCTAAGATCGCGGTATTCACCGCAATGAGAATGATAATAAGTAACGCCGCGCCGTCTAACAATATCTCCTGTTGTCCGAAAACCTCCGTGTTCTGCGGGAGTAATGAACTTGCGAGCAAATAGAAATACCCGATACCGATAGCGGGTGCGACTAATCCGACAAACAGGAATGACAGCGTGAGTTTTACATTGATCCGATTTAAGAAAGACTTCCGTAGATCAAACGGTTCTTTCACCGTTTCACCGACCTCCCTATCGGTCCTTCAAAAAACCTCTGAAGAATTATTGTTCCGAATTGTCCTGCACCTTTCTTCATCCCATCCTCATTCTTCAAGTATCCGTTTTCAGTCGTAATGAATTTTTATCTATAAATACGTGCGTAAATTTTTTAAGGTCCTTGTGACGATTGTTCTGTTTGAGCTGCTAGCTCTTGATGTAGCTCGATCATATGGAGATTGACCCCCATTTCCTCGATTTTTAATAGATATTGTTTCTCAAGGGAGTCCTTGAAAGCTTGGATGAATTGATTCCTGAGTTTTTCCCCTAAAGAATCCACGATTTCTTCGAGGAGTTGTTGAATCGCTCGTCTGGCATCGGTCTCACTGATTGAATTGAAGTTATTCGTAATGGTGATTTGGTAGACCTCACTTTGGTCGGCGGCTGGGTTTATTTTCACATCTTTGAGGAACTCATGTGTGCTGTCAATTTTTCGAAGAAACGCATTCACCATGAAAATAGCATTTGTTTCCGTACTTGTCTTTCCTAGGACATCGATTAATGCTTTAATGATCTGTTTGAAAATCGGGTCGTACCCAACCCCATGTACTGTGATAGTGACTCCCATTTCCTCCAGTTTTGTGAGGTATTCCTTGGTGAGATGTGTTTTCAGATCGCCGACGATAGAGATTCGGCCAAGGTCTGTCAGTGCTTTATCAGTTTCGTACAGAAGGGATTGGATTGCTCTCCCCAGTTCCTTGGAATCAACGTCTTTGATGTCTCGGCGGATGGCTACCTCATCAGCGCCTAATGTTTGCCGAATGTCAATGACTGAAACACCTTCGAGAAACGGATATTGTTGTCGTAATCCCTCGACACGTCGTGCAATAAAACCTATCGCAAATGTTTTCGAGGTTTGTTTCTCCACAAGCTCAATTAAGGTTTTCAACAGCCTCCTGACCACATCAGGTTTTTCTATGTGTAAAAGACCGACCGATTTCTTTTCAACGATATAGGTTGATTGCAGGAATGTCAAATCAACGTCCATGGTTTTTACGAGTACTGCATTATAGTCTTCACCGATTTTTTCTCGTACTTCCCTGATGAAAAAATAGCCTGCGGTTTTTCCCATCGAATTCATGATCATTTTCGTGAGGTCTTTCAAAGCATTCCCAATTTCTTTCGGATTGATACTGTTGAGAGAATCGTGTACGGTGACACTACTTTCGAGTTCCAAGAATCGTGTATCTCTTATTTCCATGTCGCAGATAAAGAGATAGGTTCGCTGAAGTTTCTTTAAAAAATTCCGTAGTGTCATTGCTGCATACTCCTCCGATGTTTTTCTCCCGATGATACGGATGACTGCTTGTATGAATTGCCGAGTAACATCAGCAGGTTCCAGCATAGCGCCCCATCTTATCTTTCTAGGAATGAGCTATTAGAGTAGTTCCCATCTCCATATCATAGAATACCGTTGTGATTTAAATGTCTTGCTTTATCGACATAATTACTTTCATCACATAATCTTTTTAGGAAGATTGTCGATATGGCTATTGACTATCACGCGAACAAATGAGGGGCTGCGATGCCGAAAAAAGTCATGGTCGTTGATGACGAGGAAGACATTCGGATTTCTGTTAGTCAAGTCCTCGAAATCTGTGGATATGAAGTGATTGAAGCGGAGAATGGGTTTGACTGTCTTAAACAACTAGAGCAAGGGCGTCCTGATTTAGTGATTCTTGACATCATGATGCCTGGGATGAGCGGCTGGGATGTTGCCGCACGCATAAAAGAAAACCACGAGTGGAGTGCTATTCCGATTGTTTTTTTGACGGCAAAAGGCGATGACATGAGTAGAGGGATGGGTGGTCTTATGTCAGAGGAGTATATCGTCAAACCCTTTGATGTCGTGAAATTAAAAATATGTGTAGAACGAATTCTTCAGTCTCCCTAAATTTCTCCTCATTGTTGGACATGATCTAAGATTTTTGTTTCATTCCATAATTACTATCGTTTATCTATGTCTTTTCAATAAAAATCTCTTTATAAATAACGGTAATGAGACTGAATTTCGATAAACATGTGCTGTTAATAAGAGAGACAAGGAAAATGACCTTGTCTCGTGCATAGGAAAAATGAAAGCGATAGCTATATATGATAGAAGGATATTATATTTTTTATCAACCTTATAAAAAATTTAGGGGGATCATGCGAATGAATAAAAGAAACACGATATACAAGGCAGCTGTTTTAATATTGGTACTGTTATTTATTGGAACAAGTGTACCTTTTTCACGAAACGCCGTGGCATCTGTCTCGTCTTCGATTAATGATAATCCGACGATCGATTTGACGGTAGAAAAACCACTGTTCACTTTTGGGAGCGCTCAGACCGATGGTGGTTCGTTTGCGACCATAGATATCTCAGGCCAAGAAGGGTATACGACGATGATTGGTGATGCAAAACTCCCTGTCATTCGCTACATGATTGAAATTCCGCAGGGCGCCCAACCTTCGGTGACCGTCACATTAGTATCGTGGGACGCTACTTCACTTCAGCAATTAGGGCTTCCATCGCGGGTACTCCCGGTACAGCCATCGATTGTGAAACTGCCAGGTACCTCCGCGGCATTTACCATTCATCCAGCTTTCTATTCTGCGAATGCCTTTACCCCATCTGAAGTCGCAAGGATAACCACGATAGGCGAGATCCGAGGGCATAGGGTCGCCCTTATCGAAGTGACTCCGGTCCAATACAATCCAGTCTCAGGTGAGCTGAAGCTGATGACCGCCTGCACCTTGCAGGTGAGCCTCCCTGGAAGCGACATGGCACGGACACAGGAAACGTTTCAGCGGTACAGCACGCCTTCCTTTACGTCACTCTATAGGGCTGCTTTTAAGAATTACGGAACCTTTGAAAACGGGGTACCTACCAGAGACCAAGAAGGGTACCTCATCATTGTGTACGACCAGTTCTATAACGCGATTCTTCCTTTAGCCGATTGGAAAACCGCTCAAGGATTCGACACCACGGTGACGAAAACGTCAGAGATCCCTGGGGGCCCAACCAAGGAAAACATCAAAGCATATATCACTGATGCGTACAATTCATGGCCAATTCCGCCTGCGTTTCTCCTCCTCGTGGGGGATGTCGCGCAAATTCCAACCTGGACCGGTACTGATACCGGAACTTGTACGGATCTCTATTATGTCACTATTACCCCAGGGGATTACTTCGCCGATATCTTCATTGGTCGTTTTCCTGCAGCAGGTGAAACCCAAGTGGCCACGATGGTCGACAAGACCGTCTATTATGAGCAGGGTAACTTCCCTTCGAACGACTGGATTAAAAAAGCAGCGTTCATGGCATCTAACGATAACTACCAGATTTCTGAAGGTACCCATAACTATGTCATTGACACATTTCTAAATCCTCATAATTATACCTGTGACAAACTCTACTGTCATACCTATGGTGCGACGACACAACAAGTCAAAGATGCGTTAAACAACGGGCGAAGCCTCGCAATTTACTCGGGGCATGGGTCTGAAACAAATTGGGCGGACGGCCCGGTGTTTTCTCAGTCTGACGTCAACAGTCTCACGAACGACGGCATGTATCCCGTCGTCTGCAGTCATGCCTGTCTTACCTGTCAATTTACGGTCGCAGAATGTTTTGGAGAGACATGGCTTCGTGCACCGCATAAAGGTGGGGTAATATTTTGGGGTGCATCAGACTATTCATACTGGGATGAGGACGATATCTTAGAGCGAGATATGTTTGGCGCCTGGTGGAACGACAACATTGAGTTCATCTGCGGAATGACGAATATGGGATTATATTACCTCTACCAGCATTATGGCGGTGGTGGGAGCTCAAAGTACTATTTTGAAGAGTATAACTTACTTGGCGATCCTTCACTCAAAGTCTGGAACGACGATCCGATAACCAACCTTCCTCCAGCGACTCCGAACGCACCTTCAGGACCTACCGCGGGAGTGACATTTATCACCTATACGTTCTCCGATACAGTGCCCGTGGACCCTGAGGGACAGCGGGTCTTTCTCCTCTGGGACTGGGGGAATAATAAAACCAGTCAATGGCTCGGGCCATACAACGCAGGACAGCAAGTCTCAGCATCATATGCGTGGGATCAGCCCGGCGTGTATGGTGTGCGTGTCAAGGCTATGGATGAGAATGGATCGCAGAGCAGCTGGTCAGAACCTCTGACCGTTACGATTGCTGCGCAGCCCCGTCTTCAAATAACATCTGTCAGAGGCGGGGTTGGCGTGCGAATGGTGATTCGAAACACCGTGAATGAGACACTGTTGAACATTCCTTGGGATATCTCGCTGAAAGGCGGTCTCCTCTTGATTATAAAGGGGACCAGCGGGATCATTCCAGCCCTTGCTGGTGGTGCTGAGATTACTGTTCGATCCGGGACGATTTTTGGGATAGGGAAGGTCACCCTCACCATGATTGCGGGTGATGCCACAAGGACAGCCACAGGTTTTGTACTCGGGCCGTTCCTGCTCGGCGTTCAATAAAAAACCAACGCCTTTTTTTTCTTTTTTTCATTATGTCCTTAGATATAGCGCATATTTTATATATCAAAACTACCTATTATTTCTCATGGTTCGACCACGAAGCTTTCATACCATAACCTGTCAGAATCCTGCCTGTAATTATTTCTTAAGAGAAGACAGGAAAGACATCATAAAACGCGGCAAGAACCACGCGGGGCATCAGCGATATTTCTGTAATCGATGCAAGACCTGGTTCGTGGAAACCTCAAACACACCTTTATATTATAAGCACCTCTCTAAATCCAAGATCATTGAGATTTGCACGTACTTAATGGAGAAAAACAGTATTCGACGCATTGAACGAATCACTGGTCATCACAGAGACACCATCGGTCGTCTCCTTGAAGATATCTGCTGTCATGCAGGGATAATGGATACAACTCTTCGGGAGGAATTGAACGTGGGACAGGTCGAGATGGATGAGCTATGGTTGTTCATTAATAAACATAAAAGACGGTTAAGCAAAACAGCCCAGGAGCAACTTGCGCAGGTGCTGGCAAGAACCGTATATTCGTAAATATCTTTGCCTGTCTTTTCGTATCTTAGGTGATACAAATTAAGGATTGCACAAGCATGCAAAGTCATGAAACATGCTTCTCAATGTTACTAAGAACGTCTTATTCTTGGTGAAACGATCGAGAGCTTTTCATTATAAAATTGGTTTGGTTCGATGAAAGATGGTGAACGTACTAGAAAAAGGAAAAAAAGAAAAAAGGGTGAATGAGTTCGTCTATATCCCCAAGAGATATCTGAGGAGCGGGAACGCATTCGGGAACAACTGTAATAACCATTTGAGCAGTGGATGTCCTGGTGCCCCCAAAGACACCGGCATCTTTACGTTCAGCGGGTCCGACCATTCGCTTTGTAGGTTATACTTATCCTTTGCCATCACACGAATGGCATAGTTCCCTTTGGTCCCCCATGTGTGGGTTGCATTCGCGATTTCACCAGATGCGTACGGCCCGAGCCAATCGCTAAAGTTACCGTCTCCCCAGTCCCATTGATAATAGAGTGTCTCATTTTCATCGGGGTCGGTCGTGCTCGTTGTGTAGACATATTCTGTTCCCACTTTCCCTTGTAGCTGGCCAGCGGGTGTCGTTGGTTTTGCTGGTGGGCTACCGGCGACGGTCACGCGCAGGATTTGGCTATACCACCATGTCTGCCCGTTGATCACTTCTGTCCCATCCGATCCTTGGAGTACCTCATAGTAGGACGCATTGGTTCGTTCTTTGATTACGCGCAAGTACGGGTTATTGTGGTAAACATCAGGGCGAAGGACATTGGCGTAGATCTGGTCGACTTGTGCCTTGACAACAAAATAATACACGCCAGATGACGATGGGATGATATTTTCGCTGTAGGTGACGCCGCTGGTCTGCCCATTGTTTGCGCTATCCCAACCGGTTCCACCAATATAATCTCCTTCGTGTTCATTGTGATCAGTCGTGGTATATTGTGGATTGTTGATTGGATCCGGGTTTGTTCCCCATTGGATATACGTGTGATCGACGACCATACTGCCGTTCACCTGCCAGTTTATCGTAAGAGACGTACCAGGGAGGATGAGCGAGTTGTTTTCCACTGTTCCTGGTTGCAGCCGGACGTAGGGCTGCGCGAGATCCGCTTGATGTAAGATAACGCGGCGTACCTCTGCGCCATATCGAGCAACGGTGTCATTCCCAAAGGTTGATTCAGCAGGGTTCTTTGTAGTAGACATTTCCGGGGAAAGCCACAGGAGCCCTGCTCCAGGATAATTCCCATGGTGAACGTATGGAGCTTCTACTGGATTTTTTACGATATCCGCACCGTACGCCCAGGGACCAATTCCTCCTTGCACTACGTATCCTACCGTCTGTGGAATAGTACCGACGCTGTACTTGTCAAGGTTCCCGCCGTAGTCACCGATAAAATCACCGAGTCTAAGGCTTGATGTATCATAAAAGTAGAAATCGGGAGGCGCATACGTATAGGTATATCCGGTTATGGGGCTGATCCCTATTATAGACGAATGGGTAGAACCCCAGGGGTACAGGAGTAACCGTGCTCCGCCATGGAAATCTAATCCTAGTCGAATAGTATGATTATCAAGAAATGCATGGAGTGTCTTTCCGTTGACGCTGGCCCAGATGCCGCCGGTTGGAGACCCAGGGCCGTCCATATCTGCTTCTCTGTTCAGATCCCATCCGTTTGCGTCATAGCGCTGATTATGGTCAAATCCATAGGGATTATGGGATACCTCGATGTAGATTTCTCTATGGTCGATAAGCCATCGCAACCAATCTTTCGAATAGTAGGGTGACGGTTCATAGGTAAACGCCATGCGCATGAGCCAATCGGTGAACCAAAAAGCGCCGATGGTCCCGACGGTTTCATCACCATGCGGATTGCCAAGGAAAAGAACCTCGGGTTTATGAAGGCCAAGGGCCTCGTTGGTGATCCTCACATAATAATCATCATAGCCACCGGAAATTGTCCCAGTCCCGTACAACACATTTGCTTTGAAGACCTCAAGATACTGAGGGTATTGTTGTTCGAGTGTTTGATACCAACTCACAAGTTGCGCGTAACTGGTTGGTTTGTGATACCAATCTGGACCTAATGGGAAAGTCGAGTTGTCTTTGTCTGCCTGTGTTAGCGGTTTATTTGTGTTGGTCATATCGTTTGAATATCCTTTTGCCGGTAGGACATTCAAGACCATCAGCATTACAATACATACGCTAATCATTCCTACAATTCTTTTCTTCATAGTAAACTCCCCTGATTATTATTAGCTAACGACCATTTTCTATAAAAAGTTTTGTACTCCTGAAAATGGAGGGTACATTCTCATTTAAGGACAATTCTGCAGAGAACGTGAAGATGTCAGATTGTATTTATCGAAAACTTTTCTTACAATATCATTTACAATAATATTAATATCACACTATTATAGTACAATATATATAATCTACAGGGTTCATCGTAATAAGTTATCAGGAATATCATAAGAAATAATAAAGAAGAAAAAAGAGAGATGTGATTTGTCTCTACATCCCAAGCTGATGATGGATGATTGGGAATACATCAGGGTGCTTGAATAACAAGAAGAAGCGTGTTAGATATTGATTCATCCGGCGATGTATGCAGCCTTCGCTTGTGGGATAATACCGGCACCAACGCTTACTTTGTAACCGCCATTAAAAATACGGCAGAACGCCCATAAAGATTGTACTCGTTAGTCTGCTGCGCGGCGCGTGGATTTTGTCATCATCTAACGACGCTTCGTAACATGGGTAATGACCTTCTTGAAAGATTTATTTCATTGCACCAGCATCAAAGGGACAATATCTGCGCCATGTCGCTGTACCGTTTTCCCCTCATACGGTTAGAGTACCACGTGTTCCCACATCGATAGTTGTTGATGTAGGAGGTTTAGTAAATTGTATTCCGAGATCCAGTCGCTCCAAGTACACTGAGGATAAAAATTCAGACGATGGCAACGATAATTATCTTTTTCATATTCCCATGCCTCCGTGTATTAGAAAAACAGACGACATACGACCTTCTGGTCAGTTATCAAGGAAATATATTTCTGAAAAATTTGAGTGACTTAAAGATCTTTTTTTGGAAAAAAAGCGATATCTCCAAAACGATATCTCCAATTATATTAAATATGGTAGATATTTTTTTTCGCCTATAGTACATTATTAATATAATACATTATTGATATATTAGAAATGAGATTGTGTTCAATTTTGAAGAATTTTTATGGTTTTCGAAGGATTTTATTTCTTATTATGCTCCATAAATTAGGACAATATCATCCTTTTTTCATCCCTGCTAGAGGTGAAAAGGATAAATAGTGAACAATTTTTATATATATTTATATCGAAACATTTATGGAGGGGTGTTGTATTATAGTATTACAAATAGGGAGGTTTATCATGAAAAAATTTGTTAAAGAGAAAAGCAATTTTGGTAAAAGGCTAGTGAAGACAACGATGTTTGCCACAGCGTTGCTCGTCGCAGTTACCATGATTTTAAGTAGTGGATTAACTGCAGCAGTTGGAGTTGGTCGCGGTGGCATGAACGTAACGCAACAAACACAAGGTGCTACAACCCCACTAAAAAAGGTAACACTCCAAGTGGCAACACCAGTGTCAGTGGCGTTCAATAAAAATATGGGGACGTCACAGCAATCCCCTCTAGGGAGGGCTGAAGTTCTCCTCAAGTTCCACCACGGGTACAATAACAATGCGGTCGGCTTCAATGGAGCCATGACCTGGGAAGGAGCGATGAGATTGACGCCGGTTGAACTCTCGGGATATGGTGGATGGAACATCATGTCGATCAACTACTACTACTATGACGCCGTCTCCATCAACGGGAAGGTCAAGATCTACCACGGAGGTTCCGCAACAGCCCCCGGCGCACTCTGGGAATCGGTGAATTTCACCCAATCTACTCCTGGTCTGAAAACAACGATCCTTCCAACGCCGATTCCGATCAGCGGAACGGAGGATATCTGGGTCTCGATAGAGTGGCAACAGCTCGCCGCGGGATTCCCGTTCGGTGTTGACTCAGGGCCAGCTATCGATGGGAAAGGCGACTGGATCTACTATAGCGGCGTCTGGTCTGAGATGCAAACTATACCACTTGACTTCAACTGGGTGTTGGAAGCACTCGCCACAGGGGCACTCGCTCCAAACGATGTCGGTGTCACCAGTATTACTGCACCTGCGAGCGGGACGGCAACTAGTCAGATAATACCAAAGGCTACAGTTAAGAATTTCGGATCTTTAAATCAAACCAATGTGCCAGTTTCTATGAATATTACCGCTTATGGTAACCCAATCTCTTACTTTAGCGACGGGTTCGAAAGCTACACTTTAGGTTCCTATGGTTTCCCAGCGGGATGGACCAATACCTCGATTAATCCGACAGGAGATTGGTACATGTATGCGTCAGCCCAAACATATTCCGCATCGACTTATCCGAGGGTGCAAGAAGCCCTTAGTGACGGCAACGCCCAGGATGAGCAGCTTATAAGTCCAATCATTGACTGTTCGGCATTAACTGCTGTCATCAAATTGCAGTTCACGAAGTACTTCTACGCCTCACCCGCTGCTGATGCCACCTTTACCGTGTACGGAAGCGATGATGGTGGTGCGACCTGGGCATACACGCTTGCTACGTATACAACGACTTCAACCACAGCAGAGAACATCTCCATAGCATGGGCTGCTGGACAAAATGATGTTCGGTTTAAATTCCGATTCCAAAGCCCTGCAGACACATCCTTGCTCTCGTATCTATACTTTGACAACTTATGGGTTGGACAGTTTTTAGGTAACTGGGGTCCAAATGGAAACAATCCACCAGTTGGCTGGACAATAGAAAGAAAAGATACAACAGCATGGGACTACGGCCATTGGCACCGGTACGCCTATACATCATACGACTGTTACGGCTCTGCAGCACGAATGTATTACGTTAGCCCCTATGTAGAAGCTAATGATAACTTAACCTCACCTTCCATTGACTGCTCTGCCCTTTCCCGCGTAATTTTACAGTTTAATGGTTTGTTCTACGCTTATACCACATACAACGATAAAGGATATGTTCAGATTAGTGTCGATGGTGGTGATTGGCAAAATATCGATATCTACCAGTTTGTGTCCCCTGGATCCTATGGCTATGCATATAATTATGAATGGTATAACGGCTATGATATCACCGCTTTGGCAGCTGGACACTCCAATGTAAAGATCCGCTTCCACTTCACACGTCCTTCAGGAGCAACAAGTGGGTACTGGTACGTAGATAACGTTCGCGTCGGTGACGATTCAGGTACTTTCAAATTCATTGAAACATTTGATACAGGAAAATGTGTTTATTACACAGGATTCAAAAACTTCGTCCATGACAACTGGGGCGGCAAATGGGATTGGAAACCGGTTTCAATGCCCTACTATAATAACAAATGGCAAAGCGTACTATCTGGTACATCACCAACGTGTACACCACATGGAGGCCTCCGCATGGCACAATACTACTCATATGTGTATCAAGGACAAAAAGCGATGTTATACTCATTCCCCATCAATGTTGCAGCAGCGAATATGCTGAAGATGAGCTTTTGGATGTATCATGACACTATAGTCGGTGCAGGTAAGATTGATGTACTCGCATCCCATGATGGAATACACTGGGCAACACTGGCAACCTTTAATCGGAATGATGGGAGTGCTAACGGATGGTATATACACATCGTTTCCCTTCCAGGGTACGAGGATGATACTGCATTACAAATCGCTTTCCTAGGAACTAGTGACTATGTAGCCTACATGAACATTGATGATGTGAATATCTTTGATCCCGTATTAGTACTGGAATCTTCACACACTGTGCAGGTGAATGTTGCCGCGGGTCAAACCGTCGAAGCAGTATTCCCATCCTGGGCACCTGCAGCCTGGCATAATCTATCTAATGGTGATGTCACCTATGATGTCCTTGCAGCAACCCATCTTTCAACTGATACCGTTCCAGAAAATGATGCTACTCTCAAGACCGTTGTACTGCATTACCCGTACTTCCACGATATCTCTGTGACAACCATTAGCGCTCCATCAAGCGGAATTGCACAGATGTTACCAGTGAAAGCCCAAATCAAAAACATTGGTCAATACCCAGAAAAACTCTTCTTCGTAAACACAAAAATCAAACAGATCGCGTATCATAACCTCCTCAACGAAAACTTTGAGAGCAGCTGGGGACCCTACGGAAACAACCCACCAGCCGGATGGACGATCACTACAAATGAACCTGCGCCCGTCACTTGGGATACCAACAACTGGTACAAATACGCCTACGGTGGAACACAAGGCAGTGTTGCCCGAATCTATTACTCCCCTATACGGACTCAGGATGATTCGTTAATCACCCCGAAAATCGATTGCACTGGGCAAACTCAAATCACATTGCAATTCTGGAGCTACTTCTACTATTACAGCACTGCATCGTATGGGTATGTTGATGGAAGCATTAACAATGGAACAACGTGGCCTTATTCGATTGCTCTTTACCACTCAGCTCAAGTCGCCGGTGTTTTCTCTTATAATATCTCCTCGTGGGCCGCAGGTCAAGCGCAAGTGAAAATCCGGTTCAGATACGTGGATTACGATGGATTATACTGGTATGTTGACGATGTCAAAGTATCCGCACCCCCAACCACAACACAGGAATACGATGAAGATGCAGGGGTTACAACCTGGTTAAACCCCGGTGGAACCAGAGACCTAACCTTTGCCAATTGGACACCAGCAAACCTAATAGCTCCTCGTATCTCGGGTTCCTTTGATTACGATATCACCGTGAATTCTCAAAACACCCCAGATAATAACACAGCGAACAACATATTGACCAAGAGGATAACCCTCACCTACACCCACGATGTTGGTATTAAATCGATTACCAGTCCCAGCAGTGCCAAACGAGGTATCACGTTTGTACACTATGATGGCGCTAACGCTAATGCTGTCGGTCTCACAGCCGGTGGTACGTTTGAAGCAGCAGCCCGGTTCACACCAACTCAACTTGGCGCTTACGCAGGATACAAACTCACGACGGTTATGTATTGCCACGGATGGATCGGTGGAACGCCACAACCCGCGCATAACGGAGTGCTAAAAATCTATGATGCTGGCACCACTACTACCCCCGGCGCTCTGCTCTATTCGCAGGCCTTTACTTCAGCAGCCAGCAATGGTTGGGCCAATCTAACACTCACAACCCCCGTTACCGTTGCAGGGAGCACAGACCTCTGGGTCTCCATCGAATGGACCCACGCAGCTTCGCAATACCCAGCTGGGTGTGATGCTGGTCCGCATGTCCCGGATGGTGACTGGATTTACCTGTCGGGATCCTGGGCATCTTTATACACCGCTAGCGGTGGTGCAATTAATGCGAACTGGAACATCCGAGCCGGACTTGAACCCGGTGGAGGACCCCCTGGTGTAAGCCTTTACCTGCAACCTGGTGTTCAACCAATAAAAGCAATCGCAAACAACCTTGGAACGTTCGTTGAGAACGATTTGATCAGTTCCGCTGAAGTCATGAATTACACCGTTAATCCGAACGGAACCCTTGACTGGACCGCGACTGTCACGGGTATCGACCTGAACCCATTTGTCGGCGAAGAAGCCCTTGACTTTAGCACCTTCAACTTCGCAGACGAAGGCGTCTACGCACTCACTGTAAGCCTGCCACTTGGAAACGATAACGCACCCAGCAACAACGTGAAGAAACTCGGTATTGGTATCGATGAAACACCACCTGTTACCACGATCAGCCTTAACCCAGCAGCACCAGATGGAAAGAACGGTTGGTATGTCCATGACGTCACCGCGACGCTGACAGCCACCGATCCTGTGTCTCATGGTGTCGCGTCTGGTGTCGCTTCCATAAAATACAAGGTAGATGGTGGTAGCGAGATGACCTACACTGCGCCATTCAAAGTAACAACAGATAAGGCAAACCACACTATCACCTACTGGGCGGTCGACAAGGTCGGAAACAAAGAAGCCGATAAGATAAAATCCTTCTCGATCGACAAGACACCCCCAATGATCACGCTGGGCAAGGAGGTAAAGGACAATAAAATCATCTACACCGCAGTACCCTTAGACAACTTGAGCGGCATGTGGTACGTTGAGTTCTTCTTCAACGGTGTGCTCCAGTTCAACGCCACTGCACCAGGGCCCTACACATGGACGTTAACCCCCATTCCGCACGTCAATGGGACAGTTAAGGCGAACGCCGTCGATAGGGCTGGCAACAACGCAAGCCAAATCCGAACTGACCCTCAGGGCCAACCAAACGGCCAACAATCACAGCAACAACAGCAACAACAGTACGCCCCAGAACAACAACACTACGCACAAAACCGGTAGACAACGACAACAAAAGGGAGTTTACACTCCCTCCTCTTTTTTCTTTTTTTTTAATACCACATTCTTTTTCCCTAAAAAATCCCCTATTTAAGAAGGAGTGACACCTTTTTGCACCTGTAAAGTGACATCGGGCATTGGGACAGAATTCATCCAGGTCTCACCCGCACGGTAAACATATTATGGAGAAACGCAATGGAAAATAATGCCATTTCTTGTCGATCATCCCGTTTCTGTCTCACTACGCTTCCGAACCGTCGTTTATCTGCAGAAAACCCTGACTTATTCAGATTTCTCAAGTAATACCCTTTTAGAAACAGGTAAGGATCTTCCTGCATACGTCTGAGGATAGGTGCCCAGTCAGTACCCACCGTCGCCAGGTTTTTCTTTGGGATCAGGTACAACACGGTTTCTTCATCAAATAATCTGATGACTTTCCGCGAACTGTAATATCAGTCTAGGGACATCGAATCCACTGGTATTCCAAACTCGGTGAGCATCTGCATCGCCTTCTGGAACGCGTCCATACCGGATACATCCAAGGATACAACGGGCAGATCGCAGTGGATACAAGCAGCCAGGTTATTGTCGCCGCTGATCTTGTTTCGGATCAGAACGACAAACAACAACTCCAGCCTATGATGCAGAAGATACGAGAGAACACCGGACGGCTTCCACAGCGTGCAATAACGGACGCAGGATACGATAACGAGGATCAGATCAAACCACTCTGGGACAAAATAGATCTGTATATCTCTACACAGAAAGACTGGAAACAACGCAAAGCCATGAAAGAAACTCCGCCTCCAAGAGGCAGAATCCCTAAGAAACTACGGCTGAGGGAACGGATGAAACGAAAACTCCTGACGAAGAACGGGAAAGCTATCTATAAGAAACGCGGTAGCAGCATAGAACCAGTGAATGGCCAAATCAAAGACACCCGTGGATTCAACCGACTGTCTCTGCGAGGACTAACAAAAGGAAAAAGCGAATGGAGATTCATCCTCACCAGCCATAACATCCTCAAACTCTGGAGACATACAACACCAATGCCATCGTACTAACGTAAGGGAATGTACCTCTCTGCAGAATAGAATAAACCGATACTGAAGAGCATTGTCCCCCCACTCAGCCGGAAATTGACTGCAGACCAGCAAATCCGAATATTTGCCACTTTAAAAAATTCGATTTCTTAGACAGGCTCTGATATTGTTTTATTTCCTGAACCGGAGCCTGCGTTTCGGTTTTTCTTCGATCTCAGGGCTCGTATCAAACGATGGGGGATACCAATGATTTTAGTTATGGGTGTCGCGGCGATATCGATTGGACCATTGAAGTCGAAAACTCATATATTCCGCAAGTATGAGCCTTAATCGAGAGGCGATGTTCGATATCATTAAAGGAGCAGATATGGGATTACGCGGGATCGTGACGAGCGCTTCGACTGGTGAGCCAGTCGCTGTACCGTTTTCCCCTCATACGGTTAGAGTACCACGTGTTCCCACATCGATAGTTGTTGATGTAGGAGGTTTAGTAAATTGTATTCCGAGATCCAGTCGCTCCAAGTACACTGAGGATCAAAATTCAGACGATGGCAACGATAATTATCTTTTTCATATTCCCATGCCTCCGTGTATTAGAAAAACAGACGACATACGACCTTCTGGTCAGTTATCAAGGAAATATATTTCTGAAAAATTTGAGTG
>Ga0315280_10000334_pt1 | contig 87309 bp, 59 predicted proteins | sample YL17G06_40_MG_FD_203697 | JGI IMG/M metagenome (GOLD analysis project Ga0315280, IMG submission 203697) | Sediment microbial communities from Yellowstone Lake, YNP, Wyoming, USA - YL17G06_40 | ecosystem: Environmental > Aquatic > Freshwater > Lake > Sediment | place: USA: Wyoming | collected...
CGCCTCCGTGGCTGCCCATGGCGGGCACGACGAACGGCCGCGCGCCCGCCTCCCGCAAGACAGCGCAGGCGGCCCGTACCACCTCGGCGATGCGGTCGATGCCGCGGCTGCCGCAGGTGACGGCCACCGGCGCGCCCGCCGGCACGCCGCCCAGCGCGGGGCGGATGGCCGCCAGCGCTTCGCTTACCGCCGTCCGCACCTCATTAATCGGCGGCGCCGGAGCCCGCAGCGATCGCACCCGGTGAAACCGCAACGACTCCACCATGCCTCGATTCTGACCGCCGCGCCCCGGCCCCGTCAAGCAGCCACGCAGCCGGACAGAGCCCGCCAGCCGAAGTTGACAAGGCCGGAGACCCGTGCCAAAATTGCATATTGTCCAAAGGGTAATACTCACCACTGTGCCCAAGTGGCGGAATTGGCAGACGCGCTAGGTTCAGGTCCTAGTGAGAGCAATCTCGTGGAGGTTCGAGTCCTCTCTTGGGCACCAACTGATTCTTCAGGCTTTAGGCCGCAGTGGCCTGCGGCTTCCCCGGTGCCTCATTTTCCTTGGTGCTAGTTCTGGTGTCAGTTGGACTCGCCGTCAGACGTTCGACCACTTCCCGGAGATGCGCTTCGCTAAGGTGGGAATAGCGGAGCGTTGTTTCAATCCGCTTGTGGCCCATGAGCACCTGGACTGCCCGCAGCGGGACCCCGGCCATAACGAGGCGGCTGCCGAACGTGTGCCGGAGATCATGCCAGCGGAAGTTGGTAATCTCGGCTGCTGAAAGCGCGCTTGCAAACCACCCTTCGCAATCTCGCTTGCGCGACCAATCGGAACCGGGGCAGACGTAACCGAGACCGTCTCCGCGCTCCCGCAGCTTCCGCAGTGTTTCGCGGGCTACCGAATTGATTTGAATATGCCGCGCTTCGCCATGCTTGCTCCGGGGAATCGTGATGATTCCCTGATTGACATTCACGTCTTGCCAGCGAAGGTTGTATTGCTCCCCGCGCCTCATGCCCGTGTGAAGGGCAAGGTCGAATTCTGCCTCATGCTCCTGGCGGAATTTTCTTAGAATGACGGGCCGGCGGGCCATGGGGGAGAGGTCCGGACGGCTGTTTCGCGCTGTCGGGTCTGCCCACAAACCACCCAGCCCTCTGGTTCCATCTCCAGTGGTTTTGACGCTCACGAAGGATACCAAGACCAGCGGCGCTGTCCTCGTGCTATGCTGAGCACATGGCGGACACCAAAATCGCCATTACACCGGACGAATTCCTCACGATGGCCGAGGCCACGGATGATCGCCTCGAACTTGTGGATGGAGAGGTGGAGCGCATGGGTCCTCCTGGGACACGGCATGGCTTTGTTTCGTTCCAGGTTCCGTTCGTGCTACGCGAACTGCTTCCGCGGAATCAATTCACGGTTTTTGGCGACTTGGGCTGGCTGCTCCCCACCGGTAACGTCCGTGGTCCGGATGCCTGCGTAATCTCGGCCGATCTCGTACGTTCGAAGGGCTTACCGGCCGGTTGGTGGTCCGAACGCATTGAACTGGCCGTCGAAGTGATCGGCACTGAAGATCGGGTGGCGGAGCTCGACTGCAAAACCGAGGAATATTTTGCCGCAGGCGCCCAGCAGGTGTGGCGCGTGAATCCGGAGACACAAAAGCTGTCAATCTACCGCAGCCCGAAAGACGTCCGCATCTTCGGCATGGAAGACGAAGTCGATGCCACCGATTTCCACCCCGCCCTGCGTTTTCCGGCTCGCCGGCTGTTCGAATGAGACCATTCTTAGGGCCCTCTTGCTTTTTCCGCGCGACCCGAACTGCCATAACGCGCAGCTTATCTGGTACTTATAATTACCGGGGAAGTTGCCGCAAACTCGCCGCTAGCGACGGGAGCGCCTCGAACCGATTGATCTTTGAGGCGGGACCGTGTAAGCTTCAGCACCATATCGGGCTCGGGGCGTGGACTAATACAGCGGCTTTTAGCGGGGGCGTGTGGGGGCCGTTTGCGATGCTCGGACTTGTGGGGAGCCCATAGCGGACCGGCGGAGCGCCGGCTGCCTCCTCCTTGCTCTCATTCTGCTCGCCGGCAGCGCACCTCGGCTGTTTGCGCAAGCCGCCGGTGACGTCGACCGGCCGGTCAAGACTTCGCTGCGCAATCCGGATGGCATCGCGGTGGTTATCGGCATTGCCAAATACCAGCATCCCGACGTTCCCGACGTCGAGTTCGCCGTCAACGACGCCGTGGCCATCAAGCGCATGCTGGTTGAGACGCTGGGCTACCGCGAGGACCGGGTGCTGCTGCGCACGAATGAAGATGCCTCGGTAGGCCGCCTGAAATCGCTGATGCGACAGGAACTCCCCGCACGGGTGGTTGCCGGGAAGTCCGACGTGTTCGTCTACTACAGCGGGCACGGCGCGCCCAACGCGGACACGCGAGAGGCGTCGTTAATACCTTGGGACTACGATCCGCGCTATGCGCTCACCAGCGACAGCGCCTACCCGTTGAAGGAGTTTTACTCAGATTTGGGGAAGCTGAAGGCGCGCAGCGTGACCGTGACGCTCGATGCCTGTTTCAGCGGGCAGTCGGAGTCGGGTATGGTGCTGAAGGACGTGAGCCCGCCCTATATCGAGGTCCCGCTCCCGGAACTGACCAACGGCGTCGTAATCAGTGCGACCGGCCCGCGGGAGGTGGCGACCTGGGATCGCGAACACCGGCACGGCCTGCTGACCTATTACCTGCTTCGCGCGCTACGGGGTGAGGCGGCGGACGAGAAAGGGCGGGTGACGGCGGCGCAACTGGAGAGCTACCTGAAGGAGAAGGTGCCGCAGGCGGCCCGCGAGCTGCGCCAGCGCAACCAGACCCCGCAGGTTACGGCGCTCGAGCCTGGTCGCCTGCTGGCCCAGTTGCCCATTTCGGCGCTGAAGACGGGCGAGGCGCAAGTGGTTCAGCGGTTCGGTTCGCTGGATATCGCCATTGACGTTGGTGGTGAGTTGCTGATTGATGGCGTGTCGCAGGGCGTTATCCCGGCCGGGCAGGCGTTCGTGCAGCAGAGGATGGCCGCTGGCCCGCACCAGATCGAGGTCAGGAAGGAAAACTACCGGCCGGTTCAGGAGCAGGTGATTGTGCTGCCAGACCAACCGCTGCGCAAGACCTACCAGCTTGCGGCGATTTTGCCGGAGATGGCGCGTCTGACGCCGCCCTCTGCGCCTCTATCACGCGCCGAGCCTGCCGCAGCGGCCCCAGCCAGGCCCACATCGGTGCCGAAGCCGCTGTCGCTCATGCCAAGATTCAAATTCGAGCGGACATTGGCCTCCAGCCAGGAGCTCACCAGTGAATGCTACTCACTTGTTTTTAGCCCTGATGCCCGTTGGCTCGCCTGCGTCGACTCGGAGCACGATGCGGTCAAGCTTTGGGAGGTGGGGATCAAGCGTGAAGCACGCACGCTGCCACACGAGAACTCTGTCATGGCGGTTGCCTTCAGTCCGGACAGCCGCTATCTTGCGTCGGGAACGCTCGATGGGATCGAGATTTGGGAGGTAACAGGGGGGCAGAAGCTCGGCATCATGCGCAGCCCCCACGGGGGAGCTATCGCAAGCGTCGCCTTCAGCCCCGGTGGCGACTTGCTCGCCGCCGGTCTGAGGTCCTCTTCCGTCAGGCTCTACGAGGTGGCCACTGGGCGGGAGCTATCCTCGCCCATGGGCTTCAACTACCTCCCAATTATACCGGCGCCCCCCTTCCCTACGGGAGCAGCAGTAGTGGCATTCAGCCCAGATGGGCGCTGGTTGGCTTACGGCCACGAGGGCAAAATCGATGGTGAGATCAAACGTACGCTCAGGGTCTGGGACATGGACCGCAAAAAGCAAGCGGAGGTCCTGACTGAGCAACACGGGATCACCGCTGCCGCCTTCAGCCCCGACGGACGTCTGCTCGCGTACGGTACAGGTGACCAAATGCTTAGGCTTTGGGACGTCAGTACGGGGCAACTCCGGACCATCGGCGGACAGCACGGATACATCAATTCGATATCGTTTGCGCCGGATGGATCGTGGCTTGTTTTTGCGAACACAATATATGATGTGGTAACGGGACGGGAGCTTGGTGAACTGGACTATCTTGCTGGAAAGGGGGCACGGCCAGCGCATTTTGCCGTCAGTTCGGACGGTCGTTGGCTGGCGTTCACCGTGACGGATGTGTCTGTCGTTGAGGGACATACCAGGTCTGACAGGTCAATTGAGCTCTGGCGAATGTCTGAAACTAAATGATTTCACGGTCGCCTGGTAATTCCCGGCTCTGCGGAGCGTGACCTTGAAGCAGTCCCGTCGAACCTGCTTATTATGGGCGTGGGCAGCACTCGGTACATCACTTTCCCGCCTTGCGCACGACCCTGCGACGGAAGAACCGGCGGTGTTGCCCCCCGATGCTATTGCCCGCTTCCACCTGAACAACGGCAGCTACCTGGTGGAGACCGGGAAGTTCCTGGAGGCCATCGAGGAATACCAGACGGCCCAGAGCGTGGCCACCGGCGACCAGATCAAGGCCGAAAGCCCGGCCGCCGAAGCGCAGGTGCGCGCGCTGTTCCTGGATGACCCGGCCGGCGCGCTGCGGGCCGGCCCGAATTGATTCGCGGATTCGGTATAAAATGCTCCACCACGGGCCTCGGTGTTCTGAGCGAGGAACCGATGTTGCCCTTCTTGCTATTGCTGGGCATGGCTGGCGCCACCTGGGCGCAGGCGAATGCCTCCTCTGACTTTAACGAGTCTTCGGCAGGACTCGGCGCGGCGCAAAAGGCGCAAGGCGCAGCGCGGGACACGGTGAGGGGCCGGTACTGCTACGCCTATGGAGAGGACGAAACGCTCCGCCAAGCAAAGGACAAGGCGTTTGCTTTGGCGCAACGGCAGGCGATCCGCAGCTACCGTGTCTACGTGGAGTCCGTGACAAGGGTCGAGAACCTGCAATTGAAGGAGGATCTGGTTCAAAGTGCTGCTGCCGGCGTGCTCCGCGACGTGCAAATTGAGAGCGAGGAGCAGAGGAAGCAGGAGTACTGCGTCGCCATCACGGCGAAGATCAATCCAGTGGAACTTCAGCAGTTCTTGGAGAGAAGGCTCCAATCGACGGGTGCCAGGGCCGAGGGCGTGACCATTCCTGCCCTGCAACCCCGGCCGGCGGCCGGGGCCGTCATGGCGGGCGCGACTGACGGGCTGAACTACGTGTGGATCCCGCCCGGGACGTTCCTGATGGGCTGCTCGCCCGGCGACAGCGAGTGCCGTGACAGCGAGAAGCCGGCGCACCGGGTCACAATCACGAAGGGCTTCTGGATGGGGCAGACAGAGGTGACGGTCGGCGCCTACAAGCGCTTTGCGGCAGCCGCGGGACGTGCGATGCCGGCGGAGCCGAAAGCCGGCGACCGCCCGCTCAACCCCGGTTGGAGCGATGACCAGCAGCCGATGGCGACGGTCACATGGGACGATGCGGCGGCGCATTGCCGATGGGCGGGCGGCCGATTGCCCACCGAAGCTGAATGGGAGTACGCGGCGCGCGGCGGGACCAGCGGGAGCCGCTACGGGGATCTGGACGCGATTGCCTGGTATGCGGACAACAGCGGACGGTCGCGCTTGGACAGCGTCTCGATCGTAAAGCAGGACCCAAAGGGTGGCTTGTTCCACCGGCTGATGGAGAACCAAAACGGGTCGCACAAGGTCGGCCAGAAACTACCGAACGCACTCGGCCTGTACGACATGCTGGGGAACGTCTGGGAGTGGGTGGCGGATTGGTACGGGGAGAACTACTATGGGCAGTCGCCTTCACAGGATCCGCCTGGGCCGTCGTCGGGACAGTCCCGAGTGTCGCGCGGCGGTTCCTCGGTCCACGGCCCGTGGGGCGCGCGCGCTTCCTACCGCAGCGGGGGCGCACCGGGCAACAGGTACAACGACGCCGGGTTCCGCTGCGTCCGGGAAGTCCCTTGATGCTCTTGTATGGAGCGCCGCGCGCGAGCCGATGGGAACACTGTATCTTGCTTAGTCGTGCAAAATCATGCGATATACTGAAACCATGAGGACCAGCAGAACACTCTCGATCACTCTTCCTCCCGAGATGCTGAACCGCGCCGAACGCCTGGCCCAACAGGAGGACCGCACGATGAGCGAGCTTGTGCGGGAGGCCCTTCGCTATTACGAGCGGAGGCGATGGTGGGAAGAGATGAACGCGTACGGCCGCGCCAAGGCCGAGGAGCGTGGCCTGACGGAGGCGGACGTGGTTCCCATGGTTAAGCAGGTTCGTGAGGAGCGCCGCTCGCGGCAGCGCACCCGCCGAGGCAGATGATCCGAGTCGTGCTCGACACGAACGTCTACGTCTCCGCGCTCATCTTCGGCGGCAAGCCGGCGGCGGTGCTGCAACTGGCGGAATCTGGTGCGTTCCGCTTGGTGACCTCGGAAACGATCAAAGCCGAACTGGTGGAGACCCTTACGGCCAAGTTCGGCTGGCCGGTACGGTCGGCGGAGGAAGCCTGCCGCCAGCTCTGGGATGAAGCATGGTGGGTCCTGCCTTCGGAAGATGTCGAGGCAAGCCGAGACCCTGAGGACAATCACATTCTCAGTTGCGCCTTGGAAGGTAAGGCGGACGCTATTGTGACAGGTGACCAGGATCTCCTGACGCTTCACCCGTTCCGAGGAATCGAAATCCTCGCCCCTGCTGAGTTTCTACGGAAGCTGGGGTAGGCAAGGAACCATGGCGTGGACGCGGCGACGGTGGATTTTAGGAGGCCTCGCCGGGGCGGCGGCGGTTAGCCGACCCGCCTGGCTGCTGGGCCAGGAAGCCGGGCCGCTGCCACCCGATGCCATTGCGCGCTTCCACCTGAACAGCGGCAGCTATCTGGTGGAGACCGGGAAGTTCCTGGAGGCCATCGAGGAATACCAGACGGCGCAGACGGTGGCCACCAGTGACCAGATCAAAGCCGAGAGCCTGAGCGCGGAGGCGCAGGTGCGCGCGCTGTTCCTGGATGACCCGGCGGGTGCGCTGCGGGTTTATGGGCAAGTCCTGGCTCGGTACCGCGCGACAGCGTTCTACGAGACGGCGCTGTTCCAGTCGGGCATGATGGCGTTCCAAAGTCAGAAGACCGAGGAAGCACGCACGCTGTTCCGCCGCTATCTAAGCGAGTTCCCGCGGGGCACCCAGGCAACAACGGCGGAGTTCATGCGCGAGCAGGTAGAGGAATACGTGGCCAAGCAGGAACTGCCTCCGCTGCCGCCCGCCCCGGCGATTGTGCGGGAAATCGCGGTGGGACTGGGTGAATGGTCCTCGGCCACGTTTGTTTCATCCGATGAAATCATGCTGAACGGCGGCGAAGCCAAGTCGCTGGGCAAGCGGGCGGCGGTCGAGCGGCAGGGCGGAGCGTTCTTCGTCAACGGAGAGCGGGCGGGCGAGGCCGGCGTGGAGTTGTCCTCGGCGGCGCCCCTGCGGGTCCATGGGCACAGCTATCGCGGGCGGGTGCGGCTGCACGGCTCGGCCGCCGGCCACTTCATCCTGATCAACCGCCTGCCGATCGACGACTATGTGGCCGGGGTGATCAACGCGGAAATGCCCGCCTCCTTCCCGGCCGAGGCGCAGAAAGCCCAGGCGGTGGCCTCCCGCACCTACGCCCTGTACAACGCGCAGCACCCGGTCAAGAGCGGGCTCTACGACGTGTACGCCGACACGCGCAGCCAGGTCTACGGCGGCGTGGGCCGCGAGACGGCGGCCGGGCGCGCCGCGGTCCGGGCCACCGCCGGCGAAATCCTGTTCCACGGCGACCGGCCGATCCTTGCTTACTTCGATTCCAACAACGGCGGGAAAACAGCCGACCCGGCCTATGTCTTCGACGAGCCGCGGCCTTACCTGGCGGCTTCCGACGACCCCTATTCGCGCAACGAGCCGCTCGGTACCTGGCAGCGCTCGTTTACGGCCGAAGAGATCCGGGCAGCGCTCCGGCAGGCGGGATATAAGGTCGGCGCCATCCAGGAGTTGACACCGGTCCGCCTGTGCCCCTCGGGCCGCATCGTCACCCTGGCGGTGGCGCACTCGGACGGGAAACTGGAACTGCGCACCCGGACGCAGTTCCGCCGCGCGCTGAACCGGACCTACGAAGGCCGCTATCGGCCGGAGGCGCTGCCCGACATTCTCATGGTCATCGAGAAGCAGGAGCGCGGGTTCCGGTTCTCGGGCGGCGGCTACGGGCACGGGGTGGGCCTCAGTCAGTACGGGGCCCGCGCCCGCGCGCGCAGCAGGCAGAGCTATAGGGAAATTCTCGGCGCTTACTACCCGGGGACAACGTTGAAAAAAGCATATTGAAGCGCCCGGCGTTCTAGGCTATCCTGAGGTAACTTTTTCTTCCGCTGAGGTCAGTCTATGAGTACGCCTCAGTTACAGACGCTGTTCGGGCCGCCATCCTCCGGGCCGCAGCGCGCCAGGCATTACCTGGCTATGCTTTGCGTGCTGCTGGCCATCTTCGTGCTGAGCGCCAACACCCGGCAATACTGGAAGCAACGGTTGGCAAAAACCGGCGGGCCGCTGGCGACAGCAGCCCTGGAGCGGCCTTCCGTCTTTGGCGCCAGCCCGGCGCTGCCGGACTGGGCCGTGCCGCTGGATGATTCCCAGAGGTTTGCCGAGGCGCGGAAGCGGGCCTCGGAGTCGCAGCCGGATCGAGCCCTGGCGGTCTTCCTGTATCTGGCCCAAAAGGCCAACCAGCCGGAATTGCGGGCACAAGGCACGCTGTACGCGGCGGAAATCCTGATGCATCAAAAGTCCGATGCCGCGGGAGCTGAGGAACTGTACCGCTATTTTCTGGCGCAATTCCCGGCGCAGCCCGGCGCCGACAAGGCAAGGTACGATCTGGGCGTCCTGGACGTCGAAAAGGGCAGGCTGGCAGAGGCGATTTACCTGCTGACCTCGGTGGTGGCCGAGACGCCGGAAAGCCCGTTCGCATCCAATGCCGGCCTTTTGGCCCAGCAGGCGGCACTGGCGCTGAGCGTGCGGGAATCGCGGGCCAACTACCGGCTGGTGGATGGGTTGCGCGCTGTTTTGCCGGCCGAGCCTTTTTCTTTACTTGGCTTCCTGTGCTACCTGGCCACGCTGGTGGTTTCGCTTACGCTTGGCCATGCCGAAAGCCCAACAAAACGAAAGACCCATATCACCTGGTTCCTGACCCTGGTGCTGATCCTGATGTCGGCCACGGCCTTCCTTCTGAACAAGAAGGAACAAAAAGAGACTGCGCCGCGGGTTCCCGAGAAGCAATCGGGTTGGGTGCTGCCGGCCATCTCGGAGGAACACCCAATTTGCCGGATGCTCCGCCAGCCGCCGCCACCCGCTTCCTTGCGGGAGGCCCGTGGGGTCTCAGTTGAGATGTGAGGAGTGTATGAAATCAAGGAGCATGTTTCTCGTCGGATTCCCCGTATTGCTGTTCCTCTTTCTGCTTCCGCTGATCGGCCAGCAAGCCGCCAAAGCTCCTGCCGCCAGGCAGCGGGTGGACTTTTTCGAGAACTTCGTGGAGGTGGAAGGCATTGGGGTGCCGCCGTCGGCGCAGGACCCAAACAGCTCCGCGGCTTATGCCCTGGCGCGCGAGGCGGCCATGGTAGTGGCCGACCGGAACCTGGCCAAGCTGCTCGAGGGAATTTACATCGACGCCACCACCAGGGTGGTGGACCTGGGCGTCGAGGTCTCCAGCCGCATCAACGAGGAATTGAAGCGGACCAAGGTGCCCGGCGGGCAGGTGATGCAGGAGACCAGCCAAGCGGAGTACGCGAAAACCAAGCTGGTCCGGATGATTGTGCGCTACCCGCTTCAGGAAGCGGCGCTGCCCTTGTTGATGAACGTAGTGAAGGAAGACATACGCAAGAAAGAGGCGGCGCTGCCGGTGTTTCAGCCTCCGCCGCCGCCGGCGCCCGCGCCACCCGCGCCGGCGCCCGCGCCTGTACCGGCCCACGACGGGGTGGTCGTGCGCGTTCCGGCGGGCTTCCGCCCTTCGCTCGACCCTAAAATCTTCACGCCCAAGGGCGAAATCATCTACGGAGCCCGCAGTGTGGCCATGGACGTCCTGATTTCCCGCGGCGTGGCGCAGTTTACCAACAGTGAATCCAAGGCCAAGGCAACGCTGGAAGGCATTGGTTGCCAGAATGTCTTGACGGTGGCGGGCTCATTACGCACCGCCTCCGACGCGGAAGTTTCTTTCGAGGATGCGGCCAAGATTACCCAGGCCAACCAGAGGACGAGTTTTCTGGAAAAGGCGCGGGTGGTGTTCCTGGTGGGGAAGGCCAAGTGATGAGACTATCTGCCCACCGGCGGACCTTTGAGGTGCCGGCCATGGCGAGACACTTGGGGCTGCTGGCGCTGGTCCTCTGCGGCGCGCTTCTGGTTGCGCCTGCGGCCTCCTCGGCTGCTCAGCAAGGCGCGTCGTGCAGGCCGGAGCCCATCGAGGCCACAGGCGAAATCGACTTTGGCCAGGGGCTCACCAAGGAACAGGCTGAGCAGAAGGCCTACGACGAAGCAATGCGGAACGCCGTCCGCAAGGCTTGTCCCGCCGAAGTCTCTTCGCTGGCTTCTGTATTCAACAACGAGATGATCGTGGACCTTATCAAGTCGGCGCGGCGCGGGGTGCCTGTCGAGACGGAGGTGATCGAGAGGAGGACGATCAGCGAGCCGGTGACGCGTGAGGGCGTGGCGACCAGCGTGGAGCGCTACCGGGTAACCATCCGCACCCGCTTCGCCGGCCTCGCCGGAGAGGAGGATCCTGGGTTCGAGGTTCGCATAGTGGGGATGAAGCCGAGCTATGTGGAGGGCGACCTGATGACCGTCGGCGTGCAGGCGACCGCCGACTGCTACGTGCACCTGTTCACGGTGGCTGCCGACCGCTCGGTTACGGTCTTTCTGCCCAACAAGTACCGGCGCGAGAACTTCCTGCGGAAAGGCGAGACCTTGGAATTTCCGAGCGCGGACGAGGAGCGGCGGGGCATCCGCTTCCGCATGGGCTTCTTACCGGGCGTGCAATCCCCGAGCATCAGAGAATGGATCACCGCCATCGCCACCCGGCGAAACGTGGACCTGGTCAGCGGCACCCGCATCCAGGAGGCGCTGGCAAAGGTCTATAGCGCCAAGGACACCGGGCTGATCGGCGATTTACTGAAGAAGTTGGTGGAACTCCGCAGCAGCGATGTAACCCAAGCCGTTTTCGCCTATGAGGTATTCCGCAAGGACGCGAAGTGAACCGCTTGCTGGCAAACCAGCGAGTAGCTCCGGCAACCGGTCTGCCTCACGTCGAGATTGATTGGACTGACGAAGAAGTGCGCAAGCTGTCGGCGCTGACCTCCGCTGGTTGAGGCCGGCTGCGCCCGCCTCCCCTATCCGGAAATCCCAGTGATCCTGCTGGCGCGCCTGGCGATGGACGGCCGCTTTCAGCACCGCGGCATCGGCGGCCGCCTGCGGGGGTAGAGAGCTTGAAGCGGCTCATTTGGTCCGTTTGCGTCTGCTTTTCTCCAGCGCGTTCAACTCTGTTCCGAGTTGGGCCATAAACCTTTCACCGTCGCCCCCCTCGCCGCGCCGGAGCGAATCCCACCCTTCCTGAATCTTACGGCGCATCCACTGGACGCGCATCTGCCGGATACGATCGTGTTCCTCGAGAAGCCGCAGGGCCTCGCGCACCACCTCGCTGGCAGAATTGTAGCGGCCCGTTTTGACTTTCTTATGAACAACCTGCTCCAGCTCAGGGGTGAGGTGAACGTTCATAAAGGCCTCCTCGGTTTGGGTTCCTGGTACGACCATACCGTGTATGGCAATGATTGTCAATGTTGGACAGTGGCGTCCCGTCCCTACTTGCGCTCGATCATGCGGATGGTCAGATACAGGCCGATGATGGTGAGCAGGATGGCGGCGATGGAGATGAGCAGGCCCCGGCGGCGGACATCGCGCTCATGGAGCGCCGCCAGCCCCTGAGCCTGGGCCGACTGGGCGGCCTTGCGGCCCTTGGCGATTTGCTCATCGAAGACGCCCAAGTCCAGCCCGTGCACCAGCACCCGCGACTGCACCAGCGCCTGGTTGGCGTTGTTGATCTCCAGCCGCGCGTCGCTGACTTCCATGCCGTAGGTTTCGGCGCGGTGCACGCCGCGCTCGGCGGCGGCCAGCTCGTCCCTCATCCCACCCAAGCGGTCGGACATGGCGCGGGCCACTTTCAGCCCGTCGTCTCCGGCCGCATGGCAATTGAGGCAGACAGCGCCGGCCTGGTCGCCCACCATCGAGTCGCCGGTGCGCACGATGCGGTGGTTGTTGTGGCACTCGGCGCAGCCGCGCATTCCCGCGGCCTTGAACACGGGCGCGTGCGGGCTCTTCTGGAACAGCTCCTCGAGGAACACGTGGCAGGTGCCGCAGACGTTGGCCACGGCGCTGACGTTGGGCGGCGTGGCGCCGTGGCTGCCGTGACAGGTGGCGCAGGCCGGGGCCGCCAGCTCGCGGTTCTTGCTCAGCAGCTCCCAGTGCACGCTTTGCTCGTATTCCTTCCGCTCGTTGCCGGTGTGGCAGCGGCCGCAGGTCTCCGGCTGGTGCATGGGAAAGGCGGTGGAGCGCGGGTCGCTGACCGGGCGGATGCCGTGCACGCCGTGGCAGTCGATGCAGGTGGCCACGTTGGTCCGGCCCGCCGCCAGCTTCTTGCCGTGCACGCTGGTTTTGTACAGCGCCCACTGGTCCACCCGCATGCGCGGCGCGTAGTTCCTCATGAACGTGGCGTCGGAGTGGCAGCCGCCGCACAGCTCGGGAACCCGGGCGCGGGTGATCTTGCCGCGAAAGCCCTTGGCCGGGCTCATGGCCGCAATGTCGGCGACGCCGGCGTCGCCGCCGTGGCAGGCCGTGCATCCGAAATCCTTCGCGGCATGCACGTCTTCCTTATAGCCGGACTTTTCAGGGTGGCAGGTGAGGCAGGAACTTTCCGACAGCGGCACGGCCTTGGACAGCTTCGGCTCCGCTGCCCACATTCCTACTGCGCCCCAGAGAGCGGACAAAACCACCAAGGCACAGAGAAACAGAGGTCTTGGTGTCTTGGTGTCTTGGTGGTGAGACGGGCTGCTCGTTTCGCGGCTCATTTTACGTACCCCAGGATCGAAAACGTGACCAGGTAAGCGACGGCAAACACGCCGATGGCCGGAAAGACGATGGAGTAGCGGCTCTCGCGGCTCGGCCGGTCCAGCAGCGGGACGACGAACCAGAACAGGCCGGCCGCGGTAAAGGCGAAGACGCCAAGCAGCTCACCGTTCAAGCCCAAGACGCTGCCGGGAATCATCTTCAGCGTCTGGAACTGGGCCAGGAAGTACCATTCCGGACGAATGCCGGCCGGCGCGGAGGCGAACGGGTCGGCTCTCGTGCCCAGGTCCCAGGGGTAAAGCGCGGCCAGCACGCCGAGCACCGCCAGCCCCGCGTACCAGGCCATCAGCTCGCGAAGGAAGAAATTGGGAAAGAAGCGCAGCACGCGCGGCTTCTCGCCCTGCTGCTCCAGCTCGCGTTCCACCTTGAGGGGCATGCTCATGCCCAACTGCTGGATCAGCAGCAGGTGGAGCCCCAGGAACACCAGCAGGGCGGCGGGCAGGATGGCCACGTGGAAGGCGAAGAAGCGGGTGAGCGTGGCGCCCGTTACCTCCTCGCCGCCGCGCAGCACCAGCAGCAGGTAGTGCCCGATGCCGGGCATCGAGCCGGCCACCTCCGTGCCCACCTTGGTGGCGAAAAAGGCCAGCGTGTTCCACGGCAGCAGGTAGCCGCTGAAGCCGAAGCACAGCAGCAGGCCCAACAGCACCACCCCGGTCATCCAGGTCAGCTCCCGCGGCTTGCGGTAGGCGCGCAGGAAGTAGGTGCTGAACATGTGCAGGAAAGCCGTGAACACCATCAGGTTGGCCGACCAGCTATGGATGGAGCGGATCAGCCAGCCGAACGGCACCCGGGTCGTGATGTACTTGACGCTCTCGAAGGCCTCATCGGGCGTGGGCCGGTAGTAGAGCAGCAGCAGCAGCCCGGTCGAGACCTGGATGAAGAACAAGAACAGCGTGATGCCGCCCAGGTAGTACAGGGGCGTGGCCGAGTGAACCGGCACGACCTTGTGGTCCAGGAACTCGCGCAGCGGCGCAAAATCGAAGCGCTCCTCGAACCAGCGGCGCAGGGCTCCGGAGGTTTCCATCACGCCCTCCGGCTCCGGCTGACGATCACCTCGTCGCCGCGTACGTTGACCTCGAATTCCTCCAGCGGCTTGGGCGGAGGCCCGCTGATCACCTGTCCGTTCAGGTCAAAGGTGCCGTTGTGGCAGGCGCACCAGATCTGCTGCGTCTCCGACCGGTATTGCACCGTGCAGTTCAGGTGCGGGCAGACGGCCAGAAAGGCCTTCCAGGTCCCGCCCGAGGTGCGGACCAGCAGGCCGGGGCGGCTGCCGAACTTGAAGATGCGGCCGCTGTTCAGCTTCAACTCCGATACCTTGGCGGCCGTCACCGCGGTCATCGATTCCTCTTGCATCACCGGCATCAGGTAACGCGCCACCGGGTAGAGGAAGGCGACGATGGTGCTGATGAGGCCCGTTCCCAGTAGCGCCGTGGCCAGGCGACGCCGCTCCGGTGACGGCGGCCCATTGCCGGAGCCGCCGTTGCCAGCCCGCTTCTCCGGATTCCCAGGGACTTGCGATGCTGCCCTTGCGCACATAGTTCGAACCGACCCCTTAAAGAAGTATTTCTTAGATTACCTTGAAACGGGAGTTTTGCATCCCTATAGCAGCGGAGCGAATTCACCCAGACCCTGCAAACGCTGGCGCAGCCAATTCCGCTCGATGGGGAAGGAGGCAGCGCCGAGATAGCCGACACAGCGGCCGCCGCAGGCACACCCGAGCAACCCGCACTCGCGCAGACCCAGGCCCGAGTACAGGCCCGCCAGGAACCCGGCGGCGAAGGCGTCGCCGGCGCCGGTGGTATCAACCACGGGCAGGTCGAACGCGGGCAGGCGATGCCGCTCGCCGGCGGCCACCGCTTCATTGCCAGCGAGTCAGCGCTTCGCCGGCGCTGCCGATTTCAAAAACCAGCGTGCGTTCCGCGCCTGAGCAACTCACCATCGAATTCGCGTAGTAAGTGCTCTGCAGCAGTTGGCGGTAGGGCGGATCCTGCACGCTGATGTGCAACAGGATCGGCCCGGAAGGCACTTCGACATGGAGGATGCCCTCCTTTACCGCCAGGCTCTCTTCCTTGCCGTTGACGGCGATCGAGTAGATCTTGGAAGAAAGCTTCCTGGCTTTGTAGCTCACCCGGATGCTGATCGGGCAAGTGCGGCCGGGAGGCGCCGCCGCGTAAGCCCCGCTCGGCTTGACCTCGGGAATGTGCTGGCTGATGGTGGCGATTAGCTTCTCGGCCGAGCGGCCGATGGCCTTGCCCAAATTGGTCTCCGCGAACCAGAACGATTCCCGGTGAAAGGCGGCGCCGACCAGGGTGAAGCGGTGGGCCACTTCCCCAAACCAGGATGTCTTCACCAGTTCCGAGGTGTCCAGGGAAGCGATCTCGCGGCCAGTCGCGGTTTCCAACAGCTTGGCGGTCAAGACCAAGTTGGCGGCGCGGGAGGAAAGCAGCACGTGGCCGCGAAGCGTCTCAGCGGTCGGCTTCTTGCCGCTGGCGGAAGGGTTTACTACTTCGTCGTACTTTCCCAGAGCTTCGCGAAGCGTCTCAGCGGTGGGCTTCTTGCCGCTGGCGGTAGCCAGGGTCCGCACCTGGCCGACCAGCACCAGATCCGCGCCGGCGTCGCGTCCCAACTCGGCTGCAAACTGCGCGTCGCTCCCAGTCACCGCCACCGGTCCGGGATTGATAATGACGGGCAGGAAGCCGGCCGCCCCGGCCTTCTCCAGGAACAACACCGGCAACATGATGCCGCTTCGTTCGCCCGCCGGTGTAGCGGTGTCGTCGTAAAACGGACAGATGCCCACCACCGCCGGGGCATCCGCGCGCCCGATGGCGGTGAGCGTCAAACAGAGGACCGTGATCAACAGGATGCGCCTGCTCATGTTGTTCTCCCAACCACTGCCGACCCTATGGGCGCCGGGGCGCTGCCACGGTCATGACCTGGATCGCCTCGACATTCTTGGTCGAAACATTGGAGACGGGCGGCACAAACCAGGAGTTCTCTCCGGCCAGCAGCAGGTAATCATAGATGATGGGCATGTTCGCGGGCACCTGGCCGCCGTTCTGCCGCTGATAGAGCGTGACGTAACCCTTCAGTTCTTCCAGGATTTTGTCGCGGTGGGCCGGGTTGTTCTCACGAATCAGGTTCAGGGCGTATTGCAGGTGCGGCTCTGGATAGCTGCCGCGCTCGGCGTCGTACTGAATGGCCTTCAGGAAGTGGGAGAGAGCCTGCTGGCGCTCGGCCGCCGTGCGCCCCGTCATCGCCGATACCTTGCCCAAGTAGTAGTAGGCGCGAGGGTCGTTGGAGCGGATGGAAACGGCGTCTTCCAGGTTTTCCTTGGCCATGGGGAACAGGTCGTAATCGAGCGCCGCGATGCCGTTGTCGCGCTTCAGCGCCGCCATCAGCAGCGAGAAGTTGGCGGTGGAGCCGGTGAGGCCGACCTTGATCTTGGCCTCCAGCTCGGCCTTCATGGAACCGCCCAGCAGGCCCTGAATCTGGGCTAGGCGCTCCTTGACGCGGGTCTTGTCGCCCATGAAACCGAGGCCCACCCGGGCATCCTTACCCACCAGCGAGTCCAGGCGCGCGTAAGCCTTGGGCACCTCGCGCACATCGTAGTTGCGCTCCAGGCTGAGCTTCAGCCCGTACTCGTCGGCGTCGTTTTCGTTCACCAGGCTCCAGGCGGTGGGGCGCAGCCGCTGGCGGAAAACGAACTCGGATGCGATCAGGCCGCCGATGCCGCCCATCATCGCACCCTGCACCGCGGCGGTGCTTCCGCCGATCGCGCCGCCCACGGCCGCCCCGGCGCCCGCCGAGATCAGCCCGATAATCATGCGCTTCCGAGCCGCGTCCTTCTCTTTTTCCGCGATTAGGGCGTTCTCCAGCACCGAATTGCGGACTTCCAGGTAACGGTGCATTTTCTCGATGTGCGCGATTTCGTGCGCCAGCACATAGGCAAGCTGGGCTTCGTTGTCGAGCATCGAAACCAGGCCCGTGGATGCATAGATGGTACCCGTGGTCAGGGACTCGGCCCGGGGTATCGGGTTCAGGACCAGCTTGAAGGCGTACAGGTTCGGAGAGTCTTTGGGGACCAGCGATTGGCCGAGGTTATTGACATAGTCCTGCAGGATCGGGTTGTCGTAGAGTCCGCCAAACTTCACGACCCGCTGCAGGGCTTCTTCGTCGGCCGAGCGCGCCACCATGCGCATCCGGTCCCTGGTGTTGATAGCGTACGCCACCTCCATGTCCGCGCGCTTGACGTCGGCCCATTCTTTATCGATGGCCTCCTTGATCTCGGCCCGTTGCGCGATTTCTTCCATCTTGGCCTTGTCCTTGTCGGTCAATTCGGGCGCCTGTTCGCTGGCGGCCGGAGCTTCCTTGCCCTTGTCTTTGCTCTTTCCCTTCAATCTGCCGAACTGGGCATAAGCGGGGTTCGCCAGCAGCAAAACAATCAACAGAGCTAGCAAGCGAGCAATCAACTTCATGGGGAAACACCTCCCTCGGGTGGGCAGTCTACGCTTACTTCGGACAAAGTCAAGCGAAAACAAACGAGAGGAGGCAAAAGCAGCGGCGAAAATCGGCGAACTTGCAGAGAACTTGACTTTCTACTTTATTTTGTATAGGATGCAGGCGGTTTTAACTCTGTGCGCCGCTACCTGTTTTTTCTGGTGCTGGTATCTGTCACGCCGGGAGTGCTGCCCGGCCCGGAATCGGCGCCTGTCTTTACCCTGGAGATCCCCGAATTCAATCTGGTAGTCCCCGGCGACTCCAGCGGCACGCTGCCGAGGACCGATTTCAACACCTTCCGCGTCGTGATCCATCGCAGCCAGGTCAACTACGGGTCGATCCGCGCCAAGATCAACACCGAAAGCGCGGGCATTATCATGGAGACCAAGGCCGTCGGCGACGGTATCGTGTGCGACTTCGACCTGAGTCACCGTGCCGGCTTCGGCTTCAAGCCTGGCCGCAACTCGGTGGAGATCGAAGCCACCGATGCCCGGAACCGGGTCCTGTACGCCTCCTTCCTGCTTACCACCGGCACGCCCCAAAAGCCTGCGGCTAGACCCGCCACGGGCGGTGCCGTCGAACAGGTTCAGGGCATGGAGAGGTATGCGGTCATCGTGGGCGTCTCGCGGTACAAGGACCGGACGATTCCCCAGTTGCAGTTCGCCGACCGCGATGCCCAAGCCGTCCGCGACTTCCTTTTATCGCCCGCGGGCGGGGCCTTCCGGCCGGACAGGATGATGTACCTGGTCAATGAGGACGCCAGCATGAAGAACGTCCGGAGCGCCTTCTATACTTTCCTGACCCGGCCGAGGAAGGAAGACCTGGTCGTGATCTATTTCGCCGGCCACGGGTCGCCCGATCCCAACGACCGCCGGAACCTGTACCTGCTTCCCAACGACACGGAAGCTCAGAACATGGGCGGAAGCGCCTTTCCGATGTGGGAGGTGCAGGAGGTTTTCGCGCGCATCATCAAGGCCCGCCGTATCGTGACCTTCACCGACGCCTGCCACAGCGCGGGCATCAGCGGCGAAGCGCGTTTCGGGCGGCCGCTGATCGAGAGACCCGAGGCGGCAGGACGGGGCCTGCAGGTGGCGCCCGGCAACAATCTCGTCAACCAGTACCTGGGGCGTTACGCCGGCGAGGCGCAGCGCGCCGTCCTTACCGCCAGCGATATCAGCGAGACCTCCATGGAAGGCGCCGGATGGGGCGGCGGGCACGGCGTCTTTACCCATTTCCTGATCGAGGGCCTCAAGGGCAAAGCCGACGCCAACCGCGATCAGACCGTCACGGCTGGTGAATTGTTCGACTACGTTCGGGACCAAGTCACTAAGGCCACCGACGAGCGGCAGAACCCCACGGCGCTGGCCGGCCTGGCGCGCGACCTCCCGCTTTCCGGGAAGGCGGTGCGGGACCGTTCGAATTGATGCGCGGATTCGGTATAAAATGCTCCACCACGGGCCTCGGTGTTCTGAGCAAGGAACCGATGTTGGCTTTCTTGCTATTGCTGGCCATGGCTGGCGCCGCCTGGGCGCAGGCGCCTCCGCCGGAGCAGACCTACGCCGTCATTATCGGCGTCGAGAAATACCAGCAGACAAGGAATGAGATTACCTGTGCGGAGACTGATACGGCGGCCCATTGCGGGAGCCACCGTTGTCGGCCCGCTCCTCCGGGTTCCCAGGGACTTGCGATGCTGCCCTTGCGCACATAGTTCGAACCGACCCCTTAAAGAAGTATTTCTTAGATTACCTTGAAACGCGGATTTTGCACCCTTATAGCAGCGGGGCGAATTCACCCAGACCCTGCAAACGCTGGCGCAGCCAATTCCGCTCGATGGGGAAGGAGGCAGCGCCCAGATAGCCGACACAGCGGCCGCCGCAGGCGCAACCCAGCAACCCGCACTGGCGCAGGCCCAGGCCCGAGTGCAGGCCCGCCAGGAAGCCGGCGGCGAAGGCGTCGCCGGCGCCGGTGGTATCGACCACGGGCAGGCCGAACGCGGGCAGGCGATGCCGCTCGCCGGCAGACTTCAGCAGGCAGCCCTCGCCGCCCAGCTTGATGGCCACCCGGCCGACGCCCCGCGCCAGGAAACCATCGGCCATGCCGTCGGGGTCGCCGGAGCCGGTGAGCGCGGCGGCCTCGTTGCGGCCGGCCATCAGCGTATCCACATGAGGCAGGCAGGGGCCGAGCGTCTGCATCCAGCGGCCGGTGCGGTCGTAGGCGGTGTCCAGCACGGTGACCAAACCCAGCGCGTGGGCCCGCGCCAGCACCGAAGCCATCGGCTGGCCATCGAAGCCCGGCAGAAGCAGGGCCCCGCCCAGGTGCAAAATGCCGTAGCGGGCCAGCAACTGGTCCGGGAACTGCTCGGGCCGCATGGCGCCGTTGGCGCCCGTGCAGTGCAGGAAGCTGCGCTCGCCGTCTTCGCTGACCAGCACCACGGTGGAGGACGTTTGATACTCTCCGACGCGCACCACCGCCGACGCGCCCACGCCGCCGCGCTCCAGCGTGCGGGCGATGAAATCGCCGAACTCGTCGCAGCCCACACAGGCCAGCACGTCCACCGGGATGCCCAGCCTGGCCAGCGAAAGGGCGGTGTTGGCCGCGCAGCCGCCGCTGTACAGGCCGATTTCGCCGATCAGCCCCAGTGAGCCGGGTTCCGGCAGGTCGCGGAACGGCCGGGCAATCACGTCGGCAACCGCGATCCCGGCGGCCAGGATTCCTTTTTTCTGTTGCGCGCTCACGGCTGAGCCCTCACAATCTGCCTAGTTAACGAGGCTGATGTTAACAGACTTTGGCTGTGGCAGGCTGCAGGCCGCCGGCGGTGAACCCGGCGTTTCGGTTCCTACAGCCCACAGCCTACGGCCTACAGCCTGCGTGAGGAGGAATTATGCATCGTAGAGCGTTCATGGGAGCGTTAGGAGGTGTTGGAATGCTGACAAGCACCGGAAGCGCCTCGCCGGCCGGCGGGCCGCGCACCCGCTTTTACCTGGTCGAGAAATTCGACCTGAAACAGGGCGACCAGCCGGGCCGCCTGGATGAGTTCTTCAGCAAGCTGCTTCTGCCGGCCTTGAACAAGGTCCACTCGGGCCCCAAGATCTACCTGGATGCCCAGATCGCCCCGCACATGCCGCAGAAAGTCGCCATCTACGGCTTCCAGTCGCTGCAGGACATCTGGGATGTACAGACGAAGATGATGGACAACAAGGAATTCGCGCGGGCGGCCGAAGAGTTCGAGAAAGGCATCGCGCAGGGCGCCGAGCAGCAGACCAACATCCTGCTGGAAGCTGCCGACTACTCGCCGGAGATCGAGGCGCCGAAACAACCGCGCAAGACCGGCCGCATTTTCGAGCTGCGCGTGTATCATTCCCCAACCTACCGCCAGCTCAAGGCCCTGCACGAGCGCTTCGCGGGCCCGGAGATCCGCATCTTCCACCGCGTGGGCGTGCATCCCATCCTTTACAGCAGCACCGTCATCGGCCCGGCCATGCCCAACCTCGTCTACCTGATTCCCTTCGACAGCCTGGCGGAGCGGGAGAAGGCCTGGGCCGCGTTCGGCGCCGACCCGGAGTGGCAGAAGGTACGGAAGGAATCAGTCGCGCAGTACGGCCAGATTTCGCAGATCAGCAACATCTCGCTGTACCGCGCCACGGCCTATTCTCCGGTGAGGTGAGAATTTCGGATTTCGGAATGCGGATTGCGGATTGCCCACGGCTGCGCTGGAAATCCGCAATCCGAGATCCGCAATCCGAAATCGCCGCCAGACGCCAGCGGTACCAGGGGAGAATTTCACCATGCGTCGATTGATTCTTGCTGCGCTTGCTTGTTCCCTCGTGGTCTGTGTAGTGTGGGCACAATCGCCCGCCGCGCGACCGCCAGTGCCTCCTCAGCCGCCTCGTGACGAAACCGAATCCGACCACACGCACGACGCCCTGATGAAAGCCGTCGACGATGTGCAGTGGCGCCAGAAGCTGGGCGACATCGCGGAGATCACCAAGGTGCGGCTGACCGGGCCGCCGCCGGCGCGCGAGCCCAACCCCACCGCGCAGGGCGCCGGCAACCCGCTGATCATCCCCGCTTACACCTTCATCCCCCGAAAGATGGACCGGTCGCGCAACCACCCGCTGCTGGTTCTCGTTCACGGCGGCGTTCATGCCAATTTCTCGAGCGGCAGCGCCCACATCGTGCGTGAGCTGATGGAACAGAACTACGTGGTGGTCGCGCCGGAATACCGCGGCTCGACCGGCTACGGCGGCGACTTTTACCGGCAGATCGACTACGGCGGGCTGGAAAACGAAGACGTGTACGCGGCGCGCAACTGGGCCGTCGAGACTTACGGCTTCGTCGATCCCAAGCGCGTGGGCATTCTGGGCTGGAGCCACGGCGGCATGATTACGCTCATGAACATTTTCGCCCACCCCGAAGCCTACGCCGTGGCCTACGCCGGCGTGCCGGTCAGCGATCTGGTGGCCCGCATGGGCTATAAAGGCGATGACTACCGGCGCATCTTCTCCGCCCCCTACCACATCGGCAAGGACGCGGAGCAGAACGTGGCCGAATACCGCCGCCGCTCCCCGGTCTGGAACGCCCAGAAACTCCGGACCCCCCTGCTGATCCATACCAACACCAACGACGAAGACGTGAACGTGCTCGAGGTGGAGGCGCTGATCCGCGCGCTGAAGGCCGAAGGGAAGAAGTTCGAGTACAAGATTTACGAGAACGCGCCGGGCGGGCACGCCTTCAACCGGCTGGACACCAAGCTGGCCCGCGAATCGCGCGCCGAGGTCTACAAGTTTCTGGCGCAATACCTGAAACCATAACGCGGCTGTATCGCCGGCCTCCCGCCGGCAACCCCTGGCGTTGGGTGCCCGGTTCCGGGTTGCCGGCGAGACGCCAGCGGTACAACCGCTGCCTTGTGCTTAAGCCTTGATTAATTGGAACCGTGAGATCTCCGGCGGACAATTGATGCGGATGGGCAGCGCCACGAAGCCCAGACCCCGGCTCACATACAGGTAGTGGTTCCCCTCGCGGTACAGCCCTTTGACATAGCGGAAGACGGCCGAGCCCAAGGCCAGCGGCCGGCCGTTGTGCTCGGCGACCACCACCTGTCCGCCGCCATGCGTGTGCCCGGCCAGTGTCAAGGCGGCCTGAAACTCGGCTGCTTCATTGAACGCGTCGGGATGGTGGGCCAGAAGAATGCGCGGCGCATCGCCCTGGTAGCCGTCGAGCGCGCGCCTGAGGGCCGCCCGGGTGGCCGGACTGGAGTAGGTGTTGGGGTTGCCGCGCACCATGCCGGTCCAGTCCAACCCCACGATCAGCAATTCGTCATTGCCTAGGCGCAGGCCGGCGTGCTGGTTGCGGAGCATGCGCACGCCCGCCGCCTTCATGCCCTCGACGATCCATTGGCAGCCCGCGTAGCCGTGGCCGGGGTCGCGGCGGTCGGCATAGTAGTCGTGGTTGCCCAGGATCCCGAACACCCCCAGCGGCGCGCGCAGGCGGCTGAGGGCGCGCTGCGCCTCCGGCAGCAGATCCAGGCTGCCATCGAGGATGTCGCCGGTGATCACCACCAGCTCCGACCGCAGCCCGTTGGCCACTTCCACCACGCGCACCAAGTCGGCTTCGCGCATGAAGGCCCCGGCGTGCAGGTCGGAGAGCTGGGTGATGGTGATGCCGTCGAACGCGGCCGGCAGCCCGCGGACGGGAATTTTCACGGTCGGTGAAAGTTCCAGGTCCGGGGAGCCGTAAACGCCCTTGGTGAAAACGGCGAACAGAGCGGCCGGCACGCCCCACGCGGCGGCGGCCAGAAAATTCCGCCGCGCCAGCATAGCGGCCGTGGCTGGCCGCCGCGGCGGAAACAGCCGGCGAAGAAGATGAACGACGCCGGCGGCGACCTCCGCCGGGAGGGCCAGGAATATCAGCGCCACCAGCATCGCCACCCAGGCAAAGAAGGGATAAAAGAAGACGCGCAGAACCGGCCGGGGCACCTGGTGCAGGCCGCCGCCGGCCAGCCACAGCAGCATCAGCCCGACATAGGGGGCGTTGATCAGCAGAAAGCCGGCACGCACCCGGCGCACCCAGCGCTCGGCCTCCGCGCCGTTGCGCCACCGCCACACCATGCGCCGCGCCTTGCTGTACAGGTAGTAGTTCAAGCCCGCCAGCAACAGGCCTGCCACGAGAGAGGGGAAAAGCGCCGCCATGGTTGTTGTCCGTCTGCTTCACTTAGTGTATCGAAGACCGGCGCTGGCGGTTCTCTTTATTCGGCAGTTGCGGAAACAAGCTGGAGCTCATCGAGGTGGCGATAGTCTTTGGGGTTGTTCGTCACAAGCGCCGCTGCTCATAAATGGCGTGTACGAAGGCTTCGGATTCCTCCGGCGGTCCAGGGTCAATATGGCTCCAGAGCCGCTCGAGAGAGACGAAGCCGCTCCGGAGGAGGTTGGGCGGATCTTTAGCGGGCTGTTGTGGTACAGGATCCATCACGACGACTATTCTAGCGCCACAAGGACGGTCTCGACGAGAGTCGTACCGCCGGCAAACCGGAAGCTGACCTGCCCTTCGCTAAGGTGCGCCGGGCAAGTTGACTTAGTTCACCGACTTAGGCTACAATTCCTTGGTCCCCGAGGCTCCCCAATGCCTACAACGGTAAACATCCACGAAGCAAAGACTCACCTCTCGAGATTGCTGGAGCGCGTGGCGGCTGGAGAAGAAGTGGTCATAGCGAAGGCCGGCAAACCGGTCGCGCGACTGACGGCAAGCCAGCCGAAACCCAGGCGGCCGCGGCTGGGTGCGGCCCGCGGGAAGTTGTGGGTTTCCCCGGACTTCGATGCTCCATTGCCCAAGGCAATCCTGGAGGAATTTGAAAAGTGAAGGTCCTCCTCGACACGCACGTGTTCCTGTGGGCCATCGGCGAACCGGAGCGCCTTTCGCCTCGCGCCAGGCAAGCCATAGAGGACCCGCGTAACACGCGGCTGGTGAGCGCGGCAAGCGCTTGGGAAATCCTCATCAAAGTGCAGGCCAAGCGGCTCCGGCTGCCGGGGAACGCCCCCGCATTTTTGCGGCGTCAGATCTCTGTGCTCGCCGCTGAGGTCTTGGATATTCAAATGGAGCACGTGCTGCGCGTTTACGGCCTTCCGCTGCTGCATCGCGATCCGTTCGACCGCCTCCTCATCGCCCAAAGTCAGGCGGAGCGCGTGCCGCTGATCACGGCCGACCCGCTAATGGCCAGGTACCCGGTGGATATCATCTGGTAGGCGGTCTCCAGCCGGAGATTCCACAGGTTTCGCTGATCGGCCAAGGCTGTGCCGCCGGCCAGTTCTCCGCACAACTACGTCTTGTCCAGTGCCCGGGCTGCGTTTTCGGCAGGGGCCCGAACGCCACTCTGCGAGTGCGGCGTGCCCAGTCACGATTTGCGAGACCTGCCGCGCCGGGATTTTTCGGTGATCCTGCCCTCCCGGCAGGCGAAATTGACCAGCTTGAAAGCCGTGGAGTAACATTGATTGCTTGCCCAGGGACCGAAATTCCCGCCTGTGGGCGCGTGCGCGGGAAAGCTCAGGGCCACGGGGATGATCCAGAAGATAACCATCCGGGGCGCGCGACAACACAACCTGAAGAACATCACCGTGGAGGTGCCGCGCAACACGCTGACCGTGGTCACCGGGCTGAGCGGGTCGGGCAAATCCAGCCTGGCCTTTGACACCCTATACGCCGAAGGGCAGCGCCGCTACGTCGAGACGCTCTCCACTTACGCCCGCCAGTTCCTGGATCAGATGGAGCGGCCGGAGGTGGACTGCATTGACGGGCTGAGCCCGGCCATCTCCATCGAGCAAAGGACCACCAGCCGCAGCCCGCGCTCCACGGTGGGGACCATCACCGAGATCTACGATTACCTGCGCCTGCTGTACGCGTCGATCGGGCAGCCCCACTGCCCTAATTGCGGCAAGCCCATCGCCCGGCAATCGACGGAGCAGATCGTGCAGCGCATCATGGCGCTAAAGCCCGACGAGCGGATCATGATCCTGGCCCCCGTGGTGCGCGGCCGCAAGGGCGAGTTCCGCAAGGAGCTGGAGAAACTGGCGCGCGACGGCTACCTGCGCGCCCGCATCGACGGCCAGCTCCACCCGCTCGAAGAGCAGATCCGGCTGGACAAGCGCAAGAACCACACCATCGAGGTGGTCGTGGACCGCCTGCCGGTCAGGCCCGGCATCGAGAAACGGCTGGAGGCTTCGCTGGAGACGGCCATGAAGCTGGCGGGCGGGATTGTGCTGGTGGCGGTGGTGGGCGGCGAGGAACGGCTGTATTCGCAGACGCTGGCTTGCGTGGACTGCGGGACCAGCCTGCCGGCGCTGGAGCCGCGCTCCTTCTCCTTCAACAGCCCCTACGGGGCCTGCCCCGAATGCCACGGACTGGGCAGCAAATGGGACTTCGACCCGGCCAAGGTCATTGTGGATTGGAACCGGCCGCTGCTGGAAGGCGGGCTGGGGCCGGGCGGAAGCTCGGCCTACATGCAGCGGCAGGTGGCCATGGCCGCCGGCGAACACGAGATCGACCTGCGCGTTCCCTTCGGCGAATTGCCGCAGAGAGCGCGGCAGTTCCTGCTCTACGGCCATTCGCAGAACGGCGAGCGCGGCGCCGCCGGCCGCTCACGGTTCGAGGGCATTATCCCGCTGCTGCGCACCTGGTACGAGGAGAGCACCTCCGACACCTACCGGGAGTGGTACATGGACTTCATGTCGCCGGTCACCTGCGCCGCCTGCCGCGGCCGGCGGCTGAAGCCGGAGAGCCTGGCCGTCAGAGTGAGCGGAACCTCGATCGCCGAATTCACGGAGATGCCCGTTTCCCGCGCGCTGGGATCGATCGGTGCGGTCGAGCTCAACCCGCGCGAGGAGAAGATCGCGGGCCGCATCGTCCGGGAAATCGGCGAACGGCTGGAGTTTTTGCAGACGGTGGGGTTGGGATACCTCAGCCTGGATCGCTCGGCAGCCACGCTCTCCGGCGGGGAAGGGCAGCGCATCCGGCTGGCCACGCAGATTGGCTCGCGCCTGCGCGGTGTGCTCTACGTGCTCGACGAGCCGTCCATCGGCCTGCACTATCGCGATAACGGCCGCCTGCTTTGCACGCTGGAGCGGCTGCGCGACCTGGGCAACACGGTAGTGGTGGTGGAGCACGACGAGGAAACCATCCGCCGCGCGGACTACGTCGTCGATCTCGGACCGGGGGCCGGCCGGCAGGGCGGCTACCTGGTGGCTTGCGGGACGCCCGGTGAAATCGCCGGCAATCCCGCCTCGCTGACCGGACAGTATCTGGCCGGCAGGCAATCCATCCCCATCCCAGCCAAGCGGCGCGAGGCCAACGGCAAGATGCTCACGGTACTGGGCGCCCGCGAGCACAACCTGAAGAACGTGGATGTCAGCTTCCCGCTGGGGGTGCTGATCGTGGTGACCGGGGTTTCCGGGTCGGGCAAGTCCACGCTGGTGAACGACATCCTCTACCGGGCGCTGGCGCGCAGGATTTACAACGCCATGGAAGAGCCCGGGGCGCACCGCGGCATCGAGGGCGCCCAGCACATCGACAAGGTCATTCGCATCGACCAGTCGCCGATCGGGCGCACGCCGCGCTCCAACCCCGCCACCTATACCGGCCTGTTCACTCCCATTCGCGAGTTATACGCCATGCTGCCGGAGTCGCGCGAGCGGGGCTACAAGGCCGGGCGCTTCAGCTTCAACGTCAAGGGCGGCCGGTGCGAGGCCTGCCAGGGCGACGGCCAGCGCCGCATCGAGATGAGTTTTCTGCCCGACGTGTTTGTCACCTGCGACGTCTGCCGCGGCCGCCGCTACAACCAGGAAACGCTCCAGGTGAAGTACAAGGGCTGCTCGATCGCCGATTTGCTGGAAAGCACGGTGCAGGATGCGCTCCCTCTGCTGGAGAACATTCCGCAGATCAAGCAGAAGCTGCAGACGCTGGCCGACGTGGGGCTGGGCTACATTCACCTGGGCCAGTCGGCCACCACCCTGTCGGGCGGGGAAGCGCAGCGCATCAAGCTGGCCCGCGAGCTGAGCCGCCGCCAGACCGGCCGCACCCTCTACCTGCTGGACGAACCCACGACCGGCCTGCATTTCGACGACGTGAAAAAGCTGCTCGACGTGCTCGGCCGCCTGACGGACCTGGGCAACACCGTGGTCATCATCGAGCACAACCTGGACGTTATCAAGACGGCCGACTGGATCCTCGACCTGGGGCCGGAGGGCGGGGAAGCCGGAGGCCGCGTGGTGGCCCAGGGAAAGCCCGAGCATGTGCTCAGATCGAAGCGCTCCTTTACGGCCCAGGCCCTGCTGAAGGTAATTAAGAATTATGAATTATGAATTATGAGTTACGAATTTAGAATCGGTCCTCAGCCCACAACGTCGCTTAATTCACAATTCACAACCCATAATTCATAACTCATAGTTCATAATTCATAACTGCCATCATGTCTGAGGAACTGCCCGACCAGCATCCGGAACCCGAGACGCAACCGCAACTGGCGCGGTTGCCGCCCGGCGGATCGCCCGCGACCGCAGCCGGCCTCGAAGACCGGCCGGAGGCAGGCCCCTGGGGCCTGCTGGAGGCCTTCCCCGTGGTGGTGTTTCTATTGCTGCTGACGGGCTTGAACCTGGGGGCCTCGGAGCGGAACATATCCCACATCAACATCCGCGCAGTGCTGATCTCCCAGGCGCTCCTCTACCTGCTGATAGTGCTCTACGTCCACTTCGTGGTGAAGCTGAGGCGCCGCTTACCGTTCTGGGCGGCGCTGGGTTGGCGGTTGCTTGCTCCGGGCCGGTTCTTGTTCGCGGGACTCGGCCTGGCCCTGTTCGTCCAGGTGCTTCGCCTGCCGTCCGCGAAGAAGCTTCCCATCGAACGCCTGTTTGAGAATGCCGACGCGGCCTGCCTGTTGGCTGCCTTCGGCATCCTGGTGGCGCCGCTAGTCGAGGAGATCCTGTTCCGCGGCTTCATCTTCGTTGCCGTCGAGCGCTCCTGGGGCGTCGCCCACGCCGTCTGGATTACCGCCGTGCTGTTCGGCCTGGTGCACGTCCCGCAATTGATCGGAGGCATCCCGCAGATGGTCGCCATTCTGGGGGTTGGGTTGGTGCTGGGCTGGGTGCGGGCCGCGACCCGCTCGCTGGCTGCCTGCTACTTCATCCACCTCAGCTACAACACCACCCTGTTCGCAATGCTCTTCATTGCTACGCGCGGCTTCCGGAACTGGGGCTGAGTGGCGAGTGATGAGTGACGAGTGACAAGTGACGAGTGACAAGGTATTCTGTCCCGCTCGTCACTTGTCACTCGTCACTTGTCACTTTTTCGCTGCCTATGGTGAAAACAATCGAATGGACCGGCGAGGGCGTGGCGATGATCGACCAAACGCGGCTGCCCCGCGAAGTGGTCTTCGTGACCTGCCGCGACTACCGGGCAGTGGCCGAGGCCATCCGCGGAATGGTCATCCGGGGCGCGCCGGCCATCGGTGTAGCGGCGGCGATGGGAGTGGCGCTGGCGGTCAAACAGGCGCCGGGCCGCACTGCCGCCGACCTTCAGCCGGCTCTCGAACGGGCAGCCGAGTGCCTGGCCGCAACCCGCCCCACGGCGGTCAACCTGTTCTGGGCCATCGCGCGAATGAAGAAGCGCTTCGAGGAATTGCAGGCCGGCGGCGCGGACGCCGATCAAATCCGGGAAGCGATGGTGGCTGAGGCGCGGCAGGTGTTGTGCGAGGACATCGCCGGCAACCAGGCCATGGGGCGCCACGGCGCGCCGCTGGTGCCGCCGGGAAAAAGCATCATGACCCACTGCAACGCCGGGGCCCTGGCCACTGGCGGTTACGGCACGGCGCTGGGCGTCATCCGCGCCGTGGCCGAGACGCGCCGCCAGCCGCCCCACGTGTTCAGTTGCGAAACCCGGCCCTTCCTGCAAGGCGCTCGCCTGACGGTGTGGGAACTGCAGCAGGACGGCATCCCGGCAACGCTGATCACCGACAACATGGCGGGGCACGTCCTGAAGAGCGGCCGCGTGGGCTGCATCCTGGTTGGCGCGGACCGCATCGCCCGGAACGGGGATGTGGCCAACAAGATCGGGACCTATGGGCTGGCCGTGCTGGCCAAGGAACACGGCGTGCCCTTCTACGTGGCCGCCCCAATCTCCACGCTGGACCTGTCGTTATCCTCCGGCGATCAGATCCCGATCGAGCAGCGATCGCCGCGGGAAGTCACGCATATCTGCGGAGTCCCAATGGCGCCGGAGGGAATTGATGTGGAGAACCCCGCGTTCGACGTCACGCCCCATCGCTACGTGTCCGCAATCATCACCGAGCGCGGCGTGGCCCGCGCGCCCTACGAACAAACCCTCCCCAGCCTTGCGCAGGGTGGCGCCCCGGCGGGCCTGTTCAGGGAACCTGCGTCCGGCGGCCCCGGCATAATGTAAGCACGCGCACGATGCACACACTCCCACGGCCCTGCCCGTGACGGCAGGTACGCTCCACCTGCAAATAATGAAGAGGGTATTCGGTTAGCTAACGGCCTACTGTTTCGCCGCCTTGGCCGCCCGAATCTTTGCCCATCTTGCGCGTTGCGCGTCGGCAATCCTCTTGCGTGCCGCAGCCGACATATGGCGCGGTCCGCCCCGCCCCGAACCCCCGGCACGGCCGGCCTTTTTTTCTACATCGCTCAAGGCCTCGATGGCGCGATCCAGGCGATCCAGTTCCGCTTGGGCACCCGCACGCTGCACCCTGAGCTGGCGAAGAATCTTTCCCAATTGAGCCATGTTTCCTCCAAGTCGCTCATAGTAACACGGATTCCGGTTTTAGCCGCGAACTATATTGGTACTAGTACTACTATTGCCGATCTGCTCCGGTTATTCGATATACTGTAACACTCCTGCCGCCATTGGCAAGCACTTTGCTGCGAGGCAGCCCTGTACGCTCCCCGCCGCGCCACCGGCACGGGACCGCTTTTCTGCCTTCATTAGGTACAACCGGTTGTGATTGGATTCGGCCAGGGGGTTGAGAAGTGCAAGAGAATCGTAGGCGACCGGTGACCCTTCCTTCGGCACCCAGGGGCAAAGTCCTTGTCGGCCTGGGTCTAGATTGGGAAGGGCGACCATGCGGCGTCGCCTTTGCGTTTTTTCTTCAAGGCCGCGTTGCGCGTTTCTTCCAGCGACGTTTCCATCGAGCCGCGCGAGAGGCGGCGCACGATGGGTTGAACGAACCACGCCACATAGGACGGGATGTCGCGGCTGAGGACCAGCGCCTCCACTTCCACGTAGACACCGCCGTCCGCCTCCTGAAAGCGCGTGAAGGCGTCCAACCGCCACAGGAACCCATGGCCCTGCCCCGGCGGTAAAGCTGTCTCTTCCGGCGTCCCGCCGTTCTCGATCTCGACCAGGCGGGTGCTCCTCTCCCGGCCGTACCATCGCCCCGGGCCGGCCGGCGAATATCGCGACAGGTAGTCTCCCTCGACCACCGCGGTGACGATCGCCTTCTTCTTCAAGCGCAACCGAAAGGTGTATTGGTTGCCGGTGCGGGTCAGGAGCCTGGAATCGACGACCGTGGGCTTATAACAGACCTTGTAGTTATCGTAGTCGTGCAGGACCGCGAAGACCATGTCGGTGGTGGCGCCCGGGATGAAGATGGCGCCGGCCCAATCGTGGATCAGCCCGCCGGGCACGCTGATTTGCCCATCGCCCGACGAGGGTTCGACAACGACATCTCCCCGGCGCACTCGTTTCTTGCGTTCCGGCGAATCGTCGATCCACAGAAAATTCCGTTCGGGCCGGAGGCGGGCCGCCGCTTCAGCCTCGCGTGTGCGCAGGTGCCGCTCATAGGCGGCGACGGTTTCTGTCTTCAGTTCGGCCGGCTGAGACGGGACAGGCACGGCCGCCAAACAAAAAGCCCCGGCAAAAAAGAGCGCCAATGCTCGAACGCTCACGCTCATAGCTCAACTTTCGAATGTGGCCTTCTCCATTGTTTGTCCCTACAACCATCATAGCCTGCATGGCCGGATTTTTCCGGCGGCCGGTCCCCAGATTTGAACGTGGGACACGGATGAACACTGATAAGCACCGATAAAAACAGGGAGAGACCCCGGCGTAGAAACTCGATCTGTGTTTATCAGTGTTTATCTGTGTCCCGTGAAATCTGCGGATTACTTGACCAACGAGGTCAGGGTGATCTTGCGGAACTCAACCGGGCCGTGGTCGCCCTGCAGGATGATGCCGCCCGGCTGGCCTTCGTCGGCGTCGGTGGCGACGGCGGTCAGCCCCTCGATGACGCCGCGGTCGATCACCTTGGCGCCGTTCAGCACCACCGTCACTTCTCGCCCCACCAGCCGGATGTCATAGGCCTGCCACTCGCCCGCAGGCTTGCTGGCGTTCTGGCTGGGGGCGATGCGGCTGTAGAGGGCGCCGTTGCTGTGTGCGTCCGGCGGACGCCCGTAGTCTTCCAGGATCTGCACCTCGTACCGCGCGCGCAGCCCGACGCCGCTGTTGCTGTGCGCTCCGACCCGGTATTCCACGTGCAGCTTGAAGTTCCAAAACTTCCTGTCGGAAACGATGTTGTTGGCGCCGCCGGTACTGGTCAGCAGCCCGTCCTTCACCGACCAGCCCAGCTCCTTGCCCGCCACCAGCGGCAGCCAGCCGGTCAGGTCCTTGCCGTTGAACAGCTCCACCGGCCCGCCTTCCTTCCAGGTGCCGTCGTCTCTTTCGTTGATGACGGGCGCGCGCGCTCCCGTCCACTTGATGGGCGGGCGCTGCTGGCCTTCCACTTCAAACGTCCCTTCCAGCTTGCCGTCCACCAGGCGCGCGGTGTAGACCAGGTGCCGGCTGGTGGCCGGCGCGCCGGGCTTGGGCCGTTCCTTGGGGAAGAAACCGAATTTAAGGACGCCGTCGCGGATGGAGATTTCGTCGATAATGTTCATGTCGCCGGCATAGGCGCTGACGAATTTTCCCTTGGCGTTGGGCGTTCCGGCGCCTTCGATTTCCAGCCACCAGGCGCGGCCTCTCGGCTCGCCGAAGGTCTTGATGTCCCAGCGTCCGTTGAATTGTTCATCGCCGGCAAACCCGCAGCAGGCAGCCAGCACCAGCACCGCAAGAAGTGTCCGCATGATGCGCCTCGCCCGCGTACTGTATCACAGGAACCGCCGCCCGAAGCGGGCCGCGAGCGCCTGTGAGCCGCCGCGCTTTCTATGGTCCAATGGTTTGAATAACCTGGCGGTTGCTGTCTTTGAGTGTCAGAACCATGCTTCCCGCGCCGCTGCTGCCGTATGTGTTTTGACCGAACAGCTTCATCGTCACATTCTGTGCGACCGGGACGTAAAAGCCGCCGAAGCCGACTATGCCGGTGGCCAGGTAGCCGCCCGTGTCGACGCCTCCGCTGAAGAAATCGGCTGCGAGCCCAAGTTGGTAGGTCACCGCAGTCGCAGCCCCGTTATACACCTCGACGATGTAAAAACCTGGCGATAACGAAACTCCGAGTTGAAGCGGCGGCGGGCCGCTCACCGGGCTCCCTATCAGCTTCTTGCTGCTGTCCAAGAACCGCATCGTCAGCGAGGTTCCGGCAGGCGCCTGGGCATTGAGGTTCGCGGTGACCGTCTGAGGTGTGCTCAGCATGAACGCGCCGAAGCCTGGGATGTTGCTGCTTGAGGGGTGCAACGCACCGCCGAGATTGAAACCGCCGGCTGCCTGACCAACGGACGTCAGCACCTCCAAGCCCCAGAACCCGGCGGCAGCACTGGGGGCCAGCGTGGCTTCCAGGATATAGAAACCAGGATTTAGAAAGCGGGTCAACTGCGGTTCGAAAGGTGCACCCCCACCAGTCGAGGCTGGACGGACATCACCTGTATTCCCCAACACCTTGCTCGTCGCCTCGGTCAACGGCGGCATCGTGGCGCGCACGGTGACCTGAACCGCTGACTTGCTCGCTGGCACCCAGGTGCCGACATATGTACCGCCCGACAGATGCGTCAGGATGAGAACGGGGTCGCCGTTGGTAAAAGTAGCGAGAACCGTCGCCTTCGTAACCTCCTGGCCGCAATCGTCTTTGACTTGAGCCTCGATAAGGCTTGGGTAGCCATTGGGTGCAGAGAAGTTGTTGGCCAACGTGCGGTGTACGGCAACCAGCCGCTGCGGCGTGCAACCGTCGGCGTCGTTCTGGCCCGGCCCCTCACCGTACGCGGCGGCCCGGTCGGCCTCATGCCCGGGGAGGGATGCCGTGCTTGTGCCTCCGCCGCGCGTTACGATGAACAACACCTGCACCTCCTGTGAGCCAAAACTGTCGGCGGCGGCCAGGTCTTGGGACTTCACCGACAGCGTGCCAAAGTAAACGCTAGGCGAAAAGTTGCCGAGCTTCACCGGCACGATGACTTCCCGTGGGTCACCGGGCGTGACTGCCGTGGTGTCGGGGGCACTGGTCAGCCAATTTCCGCCGTCGAATGTGGAAGGGCTGACGCGAACCGAGAAGCCGGCCGGCGCGGCCGTCCTAAGGTTAACGTTTTGCGAGCCGGGATCGGACGTGCCCGCTTGGCGCACAAAGATCAAGCCGGTCGGCCGGATCAGGAGCCCGGGATTGCTGCCCGGCGGCAGGACGTTCAAATCGACCGGCAACACCTGTCGGGGATTGTCGGCGCCCGGCGCGCTTACGACGATCTCGCCGTGGTACAAGCCGGTGCGCATTCCGGTGACGTTGACGCCGATGTCCACCTTCGGATATTCGAGGGAAGCGGCGTCGCTCGATCCGTTGGCCGCCGAAACAGTCAGCCAGTTACCGCCCGAGGCCGTCGGGCGTTCGATTGTCCAGCCCATCACACCCTGACCCACGTTAAGAATGCCGACTGCCTGCGGCGGGACTATCGTGCCGCCCTCGACACCAGTGAAGAAGAGCCCGCTCTGGCTTACCAGCAGCCTCTGGCTGGCTTGCGTGACGGACAAGCTGACCGCAATTGTCTGCGTCTGGTTCGTGGCCGGGTTGCTGATCGTGATCGAGCCGCTGTAGTTTCCGGCGGTCAGCCCGCTGGTCCTGGCGCTCACCTGGACGATAGAGGCCGGTCCGGCCGAAACGGCGCCGCTCGTTGGGGAAATGCTCAGCCAGGCGCTGCCCGAACTCACCTGGGCGGTCCAGGTCAACGTCCCGCCGCCGGCGTTGGCGATGCTCAGTGACTGTGCCGCTGGAGCAGCACCGCCGGCCGCGGATCGGAAGCTCAAGCTGGTGGGCTGCACGGCCAGGCTGGCCGGTTGCGTCCCGGAAACAGTGAGCGAGACGGAGACCGTGATCGACGGCGCCGAAGCGCCCGGCGCGGCAATGTAAATCGCGCCCTCATACGTGCCCGCAGCCAGATTGCTTGCGTTCACGGACACCGAAATGGTCGCCGGCGTCTGCCCATTAGCCGGCGAAACGCTCAGCCAGTTTCCGCCGCTGACGGCGCTGGTCACTGCCGTCCAATTCAGGCCGGCGACGCTGCTACTCAACGCAATTTGCCGACTCGCGCCCGCCGGCGACCCCCCCGGGACCGAAAAGCTGAGGCTTGTCGGCGAAGCCGCAAAGGAAGATGCAGTCGCCAACACCTTGCGGATGCGGTCGTTGCCCGTGTCGGCAATGTAGAGGTTGCCGACCGCGTCCGCCGCCACGCCCTGGGGATAATTCAGGGAGGCGGCGGTGGCCGGGATCCCGTCCCCGGAATAGCTCCGCACTCCGTTGCCCGCCACCGTGCTGATGGTTCCGCCCGGAGCGACCTTGCGGATGCGGTCATGGCCCGTGTCCGCAATGTAGAGGTTGCCGGCCGCATCCACCGCCACGCCCCAGGGCATATTCAGGGAGGCGGCGGTGGCCGGCCCCCCGTCGCCGCCCGAACCGTTTCCGGCCACAGTGGTGATGGTTCCGCCGGGAGTGACCTTGCGCACGCGGTGGTTCGCCGTGTCGGCGATGTACAGGTTGCCGGCCGCATCCACCGCCACGCCCCAGGGCGACATCAGGGAGGCGGCGGTGGCCGCCCCGCCGTCCCCGGAGTGGCCCCGGACCCCATTGCCCGCCACCGTGCTGATGGTTCCGCCTGGAGCGACCTTGCGGATGAGGTCATGGTTCGTCTCCGCAATGTAGAGGTTGCCAGCCGCGTCCAGCGCCACGCCCCCAGGCCGGTACAGGGAGGCGGCGGTGGCCGGCCCGCCGTCACCGCCCGAACCGCCTCCGGCCACCGTGGTGATGGTTCCGCCTGGAGTGACCTTGCGGATGCGGTCGTTGTCGAAGTCGGCGACGTACAGGTTGCCGGCCGCGTCCACCGCCACGCCCGAGGGCTTGTTGAGCGATGCGGCGGTGGCCGGCCCGCCGTCCCCGGAATAGCCTTCCTGGCCGTTGCCCGCTGCCGTGGTGATGGTTCCACCCGCAGTGACTTTGCGGATGCGGCGGTTGTAATTGTCGGCGAAGTACAGGTTGCCGGCCGCGTCCAGCGCCACGCCCATGGGCGCAGCCAGCGAGGCGGCGGCGGCCGGCCCGCCGTCGCCGGCGTACTTGAACAGGCCGTTGCCGCCCAAGGTCGTGATGGTCCCGCCCAGAGTGACCTTGCGGATGCGGCGATTCATCGTGTCTGCGATGTAGAGGTTGCCGGCCGCGTCGAGCGCCACGCCGGTCGGGTAACTAAAAGAGGCGCTGATGGCTGGCCCGCCGTCCCCCGAATAGCCTTGCTGCCCATTGCCCGCCACCGTGCTGATGGTTCCGCCTGGAGCGACCTTGCGGATGCGGTTATTGAACGCCTCCGCAATGTAGAGGTTGCCGGCCGCGTCCAGCGCCACGCCCATGGGCTCACCCAGGTAGGCGGCGGTGGCCGGCCCGCCGTCGCCGCCCGAACCGCCTCCGGCCACCGTGGTGATGGTTCCAGCCGGAGTCACCCTGCGGATGCGGAGGCTCCAGGCGTCGGCGATGTACAGGTTGCCGGCCGCGTCGAGCGCCACGCCGGTCGGGTAACTAAAAGAGGCGCTGATGGCTGGCCCGCCGTCCCCCGAATAGCCAAACTGCCCATTGCCCGCCACCGTGGTGATGGTCCCAGCCGCAGTCACCTTGCGGATCCTGAGGTTCCCGCTGTCTGCGCGGGTGTTGATGTTCCCGCTGTCGGCGATGTATAGGTTGCCGGCCGCGTCCAGCGCCACACCGGTCGGGTAACTCAGAGAGGCGCTGACGGCTGGCCCGCCGTCCCCCGAATAGCCTCGCTGGCCATTGCCCGCCACCGTGGTGATGGTTCCAGCCGCAGTCACCTTGCGGATGCGGTGGTTGTAACTGTCGGCGAAGTACAGGTTGCCGGCCGCGTCCAGCGCCACACCGTGAGGCCGGTTCAGGGAGGCGGCGGTGGCCGGCCCGCCATCGCCGGAAAACCCACCAATCCTGTTCCCCGCCACCACGGTAAGGATTCCCGACGCCGAGATCTTTACCACCAGGCAGTTGTCCCAGTCGGAGGCAAACACGTTGCCGGCCGCGTCCACCGCAGCCCCGCCTGTCGACCCCAAAGGGGCGTTTGTAGCCGGGCCGCCATCGCCGCGGAAAACCCACGTGCTTCCCGCAACTGCCGTGATGATGTTCTGGGCGGGCGACAGAACAGAAAGGCCAAGCAACGCCGCCACCAAACCAGCACTCAAACGAAGCCCCCGCATACAGCCTCCTTGCTCGCACCGCTTCCCGGCGCTCAGTTTCATGGGGCAGTCTGACCGGGAAGTATAGCGACGGGGCGGACCCAGCGCAACACCAGAAGCCTGCTCTGTGGCACGCGTTCTTTATGTGCGGGGAAACTTACGGCAGGTGCGCCCCGGTGCGATCGACCACGCGCAAAACGCGCCGCGAGGCGTCCTTGAGCGTCAGCACCATGTCGCCGGCGCCCCAGGGGGCCGAGTCCCGGTGGCCGATGAGCCGCATCCTAACGGTTTGCGCTTCAGGGATGTAAAACGCGAGGAAGGCCACGCTGTTTGGCGCCAGGTACCCGGCGCCGGTGGCGTCGGCCAGGGACGGAACGGTCAGCGTGAGTTGATAGGAACCGGCGGGCGATCCGTCGCGCGTGCGGATCTCAGCCGTGTAGGCGCCGGCGTTGAGGTCCTGCGTGAGTTGCGCGGCGGAAGCGCCGGTGGCCGGATTTCCGACCTGCCTCCCACTGGAATCAAGAATGCGCAGGGCGAAGCCGAATGCGGAGAGATCGCCCCCGGCCCCGGCGGCAGCGCTCATCACGGCGGACACTCGCACGCGCGAGGGCAGGGTGAAGGTAAGCGTGGCGGCATCTTCGCCGCCGCCCCAGATCGGTCCGCCCTGGATAAAGCCGCCGTCCATCCTGTCCTTGGCGACGCTGGTTTCCATGCCAAACCAGCCCGCCTGGGCCCCGGCGTCCAGTGCCGCTTCGAAAATGTAGAAGCCCGGATTCAGGAAAAGGCTGAGAAGCGGCTCGAACCCTGCCCGCACTTCAAGGTACACGTACAAAGTGCGCGGGCTGTTGGACGCGCCGGGCGCCTCGAACACAATCTCGCCGGCGTATTTTCCCACCGGCAGATCGCGGCTGCTCACCTGAATGACGGCCGAACCCGGCGCCCAGCCATAGGGGGTAACCAGCAACCAGGGCTGTGAACTGGCGGCGTTCCAGGCCACCGGCGGGCCTGTCGTGTTCAAAATCGGCACCGTAACCGGATCGGGGTCGCGTCCGGGCAGTGCCACAATGTCCAACGAGGAGCGCACCAGCCCGAGCTGGGGAGCGCGCAGCAGGCGCACCGTTACGCTCACGGTTTGCGGGCCATTGATTGCTTCCGGGCTGGTAAACGTTACCGTCGCCTGGTAAACGCCAAACTGCATCCCCACCATGTTCAGGTTGAAAATGGAGGCGCCGGGGGCGGAGCCGCTGGGTGGGTCCAGCGTCAGCCACCTGGCGTCGGACACCGCCGTCCAGGTCAATGTCCCGCCGCCGCTGTTGGTTACCTGCACGACCTGCGGCTGCGGGATGGTTCCGGCCAGCGCATCGACCGTGATGGTCTGCGCCGACAGGGTCAGCACCGCGGGTGCGCGGACCGCGAGCGTAACCGGAATCACCAGGGGCGAATTGGCGGCCTCCGGCGAAACCACGCGCACGCTCGCTTGGTAGGTGCCGGGCGCCAGCCCGGCCGGGTTGACCTTCACGGAGACGGCGGAGGGACTGGTGCCCAGCGTCGCGTCCAGTGAAACCCACGGCTGATCCGCGGACGCCGTCCAACTCAGGGTGCCCGTGCCGGCGTTGGAGATGGTAATCGTTTGAGTGATCGCCGCCGTAAACGCGGCGAAACTCAAGGTAGCGGGGGCGGCGGCCAGACTTCCGCTTACTGTTGTTTGCAGCGCCTCGATGGAGATCAGGTCGGCGGAGAACAGGCGCGGTGAGCCGGCGGTCATCAGCCCGCCCGCATTCAAAATCTGCCCGCTGGGAAGCAACGCGGCGGCCTGCAGGACCCGCGCGCTTGTGGAACCGGCGATCAGGACCGAGCCGCCGGGCTCGCCGCTGGCCGGGTGATACACCTCGACCTGGGCACTGGCGCTGGTGCTGTCACCCTGCCAGCCGCCCACGAAGGCCACCACGCCGGCCGGAAGCAGGAAGGCGCAGTGATCGTAGCGGGCCGCGCTCAGGGCCGGTCCGGCTGTCCAGGCGTCAGTGGCCTGGTCATAAACTTCGGTGGAGGCCAGCGCCCGGCCATCCCAGCCACCCGCCACCAGCAACTGCCCTTTGGGCAACGCGGTGGCCGTGTGTTGCCGGCGGGCCGCAGCCATCGACGCCACCGGTCGCCAGGAGCCGGCTGCCGGGTCGAAGATTTCCGCGGTGGCCGTTAGGCTGCCGTCGCTGATAACGCCGCCGGTGATGAGCACTCGCCCATCGGCCAGTAGCGACAGAACGGCACGGGCGCGCGGCGTATTCAGGGCCGGCCCAGCCTGCCAAGCGCCCGAAGCCGGGTCGTACAGCTCGGTTGAAGCCAGGACCTCGTTGCTGAAGCCGTACCCGCCGGCCACCAGCACCCGCTTGTCGGGCAGGCCGACCGCCGCATGAAAGTAGCGGTTCTCGAGCATCGGGCTGGCCGTTTGGAACACGTCGCCGGAGGAGGGTCGGAATAGTTCCACCGCCGATTGAGCGACCCCGGTCCTAAGGCCGCCGGCCACCAGCACTTCGTCGCTCGCCAGCAAGGTGGCCGTGTGCCGGCGGCGCGGCCCGTTCATCTGGACGATCGTTCCGAACCCGCCGCTGGAGTACACCTCCGCCGACTGCAGATCGCCGGAATCGCCGGAACCGCCGGTAATCAGCACGCGGCCGTCGGCCAGCGTTGTCGTTTGGGCTTCGGTGCGCGCCTCGATCAACTGGGAAAGAAGCGGCGACGAAAGGAAATTGATGGTAACGGGGCCGCTGACCGGCGCCAGGGCGTCGAGCTGAAGCCGGACAGCGATCACTACCACCGGCACCGTGGAGCCCGGGAAACTCAACCGCACACTACCGAAGTGGACGCCGGCTTCCAGGGAGCCGGGATTCGCCTGTACGCTGATGACGGTATTGCCGGAACTGGCCGTTCCGCTGGAAACCGGCAGTTTCAGCCACGGTGCGTCGGGCGACGCTTCCCAACTCAGCGCGTCCGTCCCTGAATTACTGAGGGTGAAGTTATAGTTGAGCGGGCTGAACTGCCCGGCCGCCGTGCGAAGGGTGATTGACTTGGGAAGAACGGAGATTGAACCCTGCGCCCAAAGCGCTTGTGCGCCTGCCAACAAGCCGAGAACAAGGATCCCACGACTGACCCGACCCGTTTTGGACATACAATCCCGCTAATCAGAACACATTCCAGGCCCGTTAGTTACGGTTTTTTTGGCGGCCGGGCTGAGCGTGAAGCCAAGCGGTTTGTTGGGATCGATGACGGTCCATGCCGCCGCGGCCTGAAAATACAAACAGGACATCACCACCAGCGGCAATCGCCAATCCTGAAACCATTCGACCAGGTAGGCGAGCACTATGGGACTGAGAACACCGGCCACCTGCCCGGAAGTATTCATGGCCGCCGAGACCACTCCGGAATGGGGCCCGCCCACCTCGATCGCCGTCGCCCAGCTTGCCGCCAAAGTAAACATGGAGGCCGCCGCGGCCACCGCAATCAGGATGGCGGCGAGTACGGCGTGAGCCGACCAGGCGGCGCCAAGAACGGCGGCGGCCGCGATCAGGTAAGCGGCCGTCCCCACGCCCGCCCGGCCCACCCGCAGCCCGAACCGTTTCGCCAACCGGTCCGTGGTAATGCCGCCGAACAGATCTCCGAAGACGCTCAGCAAAAGCGGCAATCCCGCGAACAGCGACAAGCCGGCCTTTGAAAAGCCCCTGGTTTGCTCCAGGTAGGCAGGCAGCCAGGTGATCAGGAAGTAGAAGCCGTAGCCGTTGGCAAAATAGCTGGCACAGAGCGCCAGAACGTTGCGGTTCGTGGCCATGCTCTTCCACAGCGCGCGGTGCGAGTCCGGTAACTGCGCCGGCCGCCCTGCATCGATCAGCCGGAGTTCGGCGGGGCTTACACGCATGTGCTCTGAGGGCCGGTCGCGAAACCAGTGCAGCCAGGCCGCCACCCAGACAAACCCCAGCATGCCGAACGCCACAAACACCCTTCGCCATCCCAGCAGCGGGAGCAGCGCCGCGACCAGCATGGGAGTGAGGCCGCCGGACAGATGCGCCCCCATGAAGAAAATTCCCTGGACCCGCCCTCTTTCAGCGGCCGGAATCCAGTTGGAGAACGTCTTGGCAACATTCGGCCATGCACCCGCCTCCCCGGCGCCAAAAAGGAAACGAATGATCGCCAGGGTCCAGAAACCGGCGGCGGCAGCGGTGGCCACGGTGAACGCCGACCACCAGGCCACGATCCGGGCCAGCACTTTCCGCGTGCCGATTTTCTCACCCCACCAGGCGGTCGGGATTTCAAACAGAGCGTACGCCAGCGTGAAGGCGCTGAACACGTAGCTCATCTGAAGGCGGTCCAGCCGCAGATCGCGCATGATGTAAGGCGCGAGAGTGGAAATGCAGACGCGGTCCAGGTAGGTGACGGCCGCCAATGCGACGGCGAAGGCCACTACGCGATAACGCACACGAGTGGCGCCGGGCTGCGGGGAACGGCCGGCCGCGGGGCCGGCGACGCTGGTCCGCGGGCCGCTCACAGCGCAACTCCCGGCGAGCGCTGCTCCGGAACCCAGGCCCCAACCAGGACCACCTGCGCCAGCGGTTCACCGCGCTCGTACTGCTTCAGAGAGTCGCACATGCCGGCGATGCGGCGCTGCACCATGGCCGCCGTCCAGCCGGCCATGTGCGGCGTCATGATGACATTCGGAAGCTCGTGGAACGGGAAGGCGGAACCGTGCGATATCTGCCGCGCATTCTCCGGATAGCGGTACCACACGTCCAGCGCCGCGCCCGCGATGCGCCGGCCGCGCAGAGCCTCATAAAGCGCGCGCTCCTCGATAATTTCCGCCCGGGACACATTGATCAGAAAGGACGAGGGCTTCATCATCGACAGTTGGAGCACGCCGATCATATCCCGAGTGCGCTCGGTGAGCGGGCAGGCGATGACCAGGAAGTCGCTGTCGCGGAGCAAGAGAGGCAGATCATCGGGCTGGCCGAGGAAATCCACGCGGGGCGCGGCCGAGGGGACGCCCTCGCAGACGGCCAGCACCCGCATGCCAAAGGCCAGCGCCCGCTGGGCCACCGCCTGCCCGATGGTGCCGAAGCCCACGAGGCCCAATGTCTTGCCGCAGGCTTCTTCGTGGGGTACGCCGCCCATCCGTCCGCTGCCGGCCCAGCTCCCCCGGCGGAAGGTTTCCGAGCAGGCCGCGATTCCAGTGACCTGCATGAGGATGGCGGCGAGCACGTATTCGGCCACCGCAATCCCGTGCGCGTAGACGTTGACCACCTGGCATCCGGCCGGATAAGCGCGTGCCTCGGGCTGCAGCACGCCGGCCCCGGGAAAAAGAAAGAGCTTCAGCCCCTGCGCGGCGGCCAGCGCTTCCTCCGGAGGTTGCAGCGCCAACAACGCGTCAGCGCCCGGCAATTCGGCCATCAGGGCGGACAAATGATCGGCGGTTCGAACACTCCATGAGGCGCCGAGATGTTCGCGAAAGCAACCGGCATAGGCCGCCCACTGACCGTCATAGATGATGAGCTTCTTCATAACGAGTTCCGGCGGGCTTGTTGCTTTGCTGCGGGCCGCGATAAGTTCTCGTCGCACGGCGGATCTCTTCCGCCATTCCAGCGAGCCGCATCAGAACAACCTCTTTCCCGTATCGAACGTGAGCCCGCATCGCCCTGTCTGCACCCTCGACACCGTCTCTAGCCGGTGCCTCGGCGAGATCCAGATGCCACCGCGGCGGGATCGACTCAAACTGCGAGGCCGTGCTGTAAAGCCAGTTGAAAATCAAGACGTGGCTTCTTTCCAACGCGTCGATCAGCGGCTTGCAGCGTGTGTCCCGCACAACGCGCAGAGGGAGGCTCTCCACAAGACCGTCGGACCCGAGCCGGTTTAAGGCCGCTGCGACCGGGATCAGATTGATCCCGAGGCTCCTGGCGACCGGCCTACGGGTCACCGGACTACCCAGCGGGAGGTCCCTGCTGAGAATCCGGCTGAGAATAAACTGGTGCGCCCGCTCGCTGAGGCTCTGTGACACCTTAGATTTGACCATGGCAGAGCTGAAATCTCATTTTTTCGCTTGACAGTCTAGTGTAGCGCGCGTATTGTCGCAAGCGAAATTCAAACAGATATCTCAGTTTTGGATGCCTAAAGGGAATTCGTAGGACAACTCCGGAGAGCTTGCCGCCAGGGCTGCGCATCCCGGACAATGCCGGATTCCTCTGCACACCGAGGCGAAGCTTCCGGATCCTCAAACCGTCGGCCGAAAAGAGCCGGCGAAGGAGGGCAAGATGCTCGGGCTGCTTGAAAGCGGGAAAAGAGTGGCGCCAGTCATCATGCTGGCCGCATGGGCCAGCGGCGTGGCCGCACAAGTCAACACCGGCAGCATGTCCGGGCGGGTACTGGATCCGCAACAGGCGCTGGTGCCAAAGGCGCGGGCGGAAGCTGTGCGCACCGAGACGAACATCGGGCGCCAAACCGAGACAAACGAGTACGGTCACTACTCCTTCCCATCCCTTCAGCCTGGCACGTACGAACTGCGTGTGCAGGCCGGCGGGTTCAAGTCGGTAAAACGAACCGGCATACGGCTGAACGTCGGCGATGAGCTGTCGGTTGACATTGCGCTGGAGTTGGGCCCGGCTGCGGAACAAGTGACGGTCGAAGCGGCGGCCCCGCTCATGAATGTGACCAGCGCGACGCTGGGGCAGGTGATTGAGGGCCGCCGCATCACGGACTTGCCGCTGAACGGGAGAGACCCGTTCGCGCTGGCTGGGTTGGTGCCGGGCGTGGTGACCCTGGCGCCGGACCCGGGCGCGGCGGTCGGGATATATCCCACCAATCCCGGCATCAACGGCGCCGCTAGCGGTACCTCGGCGATCGTAATGGACGGGGCAACCAATGACATCCCACGCGACCGCGCCTATATGAGCGTCTATTCTCCCACCGTCGACGTGGTACAAGAGTTTCGCGTTCAGACCAACGCGCTGAGCGCCGAATACGGGCGTTACAACGGCGGGGTGTTGAGCGTGGTTACCAAGTCCGGGACCAACCAGTTTCACGGGACGTTGTACGAGTTTCTGCGGAATTCGCTGCTGGATGCGAACAACTTCTTTGCCAACCGGCAGGGCATCCCGCTGGCCGCCACCAAGCGCAGCCAGTTCGGCGGCACCATTGGCGGTCCGGTTTCCATCCCGCGGCTGTACGGCGGCAAGAATCGCACCTTCTTCTTCTTCAACTACGACGGTCTGCGCGAGCGGCCCCTGACGGCACTCTCCTTTACGGTGCCGACGCAACTCGAGCGCGTGGGCGACTTCTCAAGGACTGTAAACTCGGGCGGGCAGCAGGTCCGCATTTTCGACCCTGACACCACCCGGCAGAACCCGAGCGGAAGCGGCAACATTCGCGACCCATTTCCCGGCAACGTCATACCGCGGGAGCGGCTCAACCCCACTGCCGTCCGGTTGGTTGCCCTCTACCCGGTCCCCAACAACAGTCAACTCGCCGGCAATTCCGTCATGTCCGATTCCAAGAAGAACACGAACAACTCGTATAACGCTCGTGTAGACCACCAGATCACGCCTGCGCACAGTCTGATGGTGCGCTTCGGGCTCCAGAATCCGACGGTGGGGGAGCCGAATTTCTGGGGCAATATCGGCAATCCGAGCCTGCCCGCTCTGACGCAAACTCGGCGCTCGGCCTCTTTGCAGCACACCTTCGTTGCCAGCCCGTCTCTGCTCTTTACTTTCCAGTACGGACTGACGCGCCAAACGGGCGGCCGAGTGGCCTGGTCCAACGGACTGGACATTACGGAACTGGGATTCGCGGCGAGTTTTCGCGATCACCAGCAGGTTCGGGCGCTGCCGCAGTTCGCCATTACGGGCTACAACACCATAAGCGGCATCCCGTCTATCATCACCACACAACTCGCCCACACATTTTCGGAAACGGTGAGCAAGGTACGCGGCAAACACAGTTGGAAGGCGGGATACGAGTACCGGGGGTATTACAACAACAATCGCAATACCCGGAACAGCCACGGTTCGTTTTCCACTACACAAGCGTTCACACAAGGCCCGAATCCAAGCCAGGCGAGCACCACGGCGGGAAATGGTATGGCGGCGCTTCTGTTAGGGCTGTTGAATTCCGGGAGCCTGTCGTCAGAGCCCTCGGTCTGCCACCGAAGTTCCTACACCTCTGTCTTCTTGCAGGATGACTGGAGGGTGAGCAGGCGGCTGACACTCAATCCCGGCCTGCGCTACGAAGTGGGCCAGCCGCGTACCGAGCGGCACGACCGGATTACGATCTTTGACCTGACGGCGCCCTCGCCGATCGCCGGGAAAGTGCCGCAGTTCCCCAATCTCCGCGGAGCCATGCTGGTGCGCGGGCCAGACAACCGGCGCGCCGTCGCCACCGACTATGACAATTTCGGCCCCAGGTTTGGGTTTGCCTACCATCTGTTTCGCCAGACCAGCGTGCGCGGGGGGTACGGCATTTTCTATGGCACCACCGCTATCGACTCCAACATCAGCTCGAATTTCCTCTACGGCATTGCGGGAGTCACCAATGTGATTGCTTCCTATGATGGAGTCAGGCCGCTCCCCATCCTCTCCGATCCCTTCTGGGCGGGCTACACTAAGCCGCTGGAACGGAACCAGGTCGGGCCGGATGCGACGCTCGGGCTTTCGAACTCTTCGGTGGCCCTGTATCGCACGATTCCAATGTTCCAACAGTGGAACCTCTCGATCCAACAGGGACTGGGGCGGACCATGCTGATTGAAGCGGCTTACGTGGCCAACAAGGGGAATCATGTCAACCTGCCCGGTTCCTTGTCATTCAACGCTTTGACCGCCGAACAGTATGCGCTGGGCGCGGTCAATCAGGAGTTAGTGCCAAACCCGTTTGCGGGCGTTATCACGGATCCGACGTCCACGCTTTCCAGAGCCACCGTAACCCGCGGCCAGCTACTGCTTTCGTACCCGCAGTACACGGGGCTCACGGGCGAGTTTGCCGCCTTGGGCAACATGATCTACCACTCGTTGCAGCTTAAGGTCGAGAAGCGGATGTCGCGCGGATTTTCGCTCCTCAGCGCTTATACATGGTCGAAGAACCTCAACGACCTCTCCAGTCCGATTGCCTACCCGAACAACTTGCAGCTCGAGCGCGGCCTGGATACCGGGGATGTCCCGCACCGGCTCACGTTAAGTGGATCATGGGAGGTGCCGGTCGGCCGGCGGCGCGCCATCGGGGGCGATTGGAACCGGGCGCTGGACCTGATTGCCGGAGGATGGCAATTGAACGGCATTGCGATTTTCCAGTCGGGAGTCCCGATCACATTGAGCAGCACCAGCGGAACGAGACCGAACCGGGTGAAGAAAGGCGAACAACCAACCGGCCGGATCCAAGACCGGTTGACGCGGGCTTTCGACACCAGCGCGTTCGCTGTCCCTGCCGCCTTTACGTACGGCAACAGCGCCCGGACACACGGGGACATCCGCCGACATGGAGTCAACACCTTCGATCTGTCGGTATTCAAGACCTTGCGCCTGCGCGAGAAGCTGCAGGCTCAAATTCGGTTGGAAGCGTTCAACGCATTCAACCGCGCGCAGTTTGCGGCGCCGGGTGCGCAAGCTGGAAGTAGTTCTTTCGGCGTCATCACGAACCAGGCGAACACCCCGCGGCAGATGCAGGTCGCGGTGAAGCTTCTGTTTTAGCCCTGGGAGCGCAGGCGCGACTTTCATGACCATCGGCGGGCCGCAGGCCCATGGACGCTCCCTGGGCAGCACGACCCTTCTGAGAGGATCCGCTTGGCTATGAACAGACGAGAATTCATCCGCTGCGCGGTCTCGGCCGCGACTATCTCGATTCCCGGGATGGCCAGTCCGGACGTCGACCGGGCCAAAGACCCGCGAAACTATGCGACCGGGTGGGACATACCGGGCAAAGCCTACATCTGCCAGAACTACATCGTGGTCACCGACGATGGCGGCTGGCTTTGTGTGCCTACCGTCGGTCCGGCAGCCGAGGGCAACCGCGCTCAGCACATCGTCGCAACGATCAGCAACGATCGCGGCCGCTCCTGGTCACCCTTCATCGACATCGAGCCGCCGGGCCCGCCGGAAGCCTCGTGGGCCATGCCGCTGAAAATCCCCGGCGGCCGTGTTTTCGTCTTCTACACCTACAACGATAAGAATGTATCGGAATATCGAGGACGCAAGATCCGGGCCGACACGCTCGGCCAGCTCGTCTTCAAATACTCGGACGACCACGGCCGGACTTGGTCGAAAAACCGACACACCATCCCGTCCCGGCCGTTTGCGATTGACCGCAACAACTTCTCCAGTGGTGAAATCCTGCTGCTGTGGGGTGTCAGCAAGCCGATCATTACACGTGGCTCGGTTTATTTCGGGGCGGCAAAAGTAGGTGTGCCGTCGATCTGGTCCGGCCCGAATGAGGGCATTGTGCTGCGCAGCGACAACCTGCTCCGCGAGAGGGATCCGGAGAAGATCCGCTGGGACATGCTCCCGGAGGGAGACGTGGGACTGCGGGCTCCCCGCGGAAATATCGCCGAAGAGACGTTCGTCGTTTCGCTCGACAATGGGGACCTGTACGCCTGCTTCCGGACGACAGATGGCTACCTCGGGCAGGCCACCAGCCGCGATCGGGGACGCACCTGGGCAGACAGGCAATATGCGGTCTATCAGCCGGGCGGACTCCGCATCAAGAATCCGCGCGGACCGGGAACAATGCGGCGGTTCAGCAATGGAAAATACCTGCTGCATTTTTACAACAACAGCGGGTCTCTCAACCGGACCGATGCCCGGCCGACCACGCGGAGTCCCGGGTGGCTGACGGGCGGAGTCGAACGGAACGGGACCATCTACTGGTCCCAACCGGAAATCTGCATCTATCATGAAAGCGAGTACCAAGGTCTCTCCTACCCGGACTTCATTGAAGACGGCGGGCGATATTACATCGCTCCCACAACGAAGGAAACGGCCAGGATCTTCGAACTCGACAAGACCATGCTCGACGGGCTTTGGAACCAGCGCGAGTTGCGGGAGGTAGCCCGGAAGGGGCTGTTGCTCGAGGTCCCGCGTGCTGGTCCCGAAGCACAACGCGTATTCTGCCCGCGGTTGCCCGATCTCCGCGTGGGTGGCGGTTTCGCAATCGATTTTTGGGTCCGGTTTTCAGACCTTGCTCCGGACCAGGTCCTGTTCGACTCGCGAGGCGATGCCAGCAAGGGCGTGCTCGTCTACACCACGGCGGCGCCGTCCATCGGCGTTCAACTTTGTGACGGTTTCACCATCGCATCGTGGGACACCGACCTGGATCTGTTTCATCCGGACCGCTGGCACCACGTGGCCCTGATTGTCGACGGCGGACCAAGAATCATCACCTTCGTCGTAGATGGCATCCTCTGCGACGGCCGGGCCGAGCGCGAGCGGGGCTGGCTTCGATTCTCTAACAATCTCGGTGATGTAAACGGCGGCGCGGATCTGAAACTCGCTACGGCCCTCCGTGGACAAATGAGGCACATCCGCGTCTACGGCCGTTACTTGCGCACCAGCGAAGCCATCGGGAACTTTCAGGCCGGCATTTGAATGACAGGGAGGACCGTCTTATGCCCAACAGGAAAACTCAGGCGGCGCCTTTTAAAGGCGCCGTCGCTGCATTGCTATTCGGAATCGCTCTCGCGAGCAGTGGCGCCACCCTTCCAGAAAGGGAAGGCCCCTACCAAGCCACCACCGAATCGCTTCGCAAGCACAAAGCACCGCAATGGTTTGAAGATGCAAAATTCGGCATATTCATCCATTGGGGCGTTTACGCCGTTCCCGCTTTCCACGAGTGGTACGTGGAATTCATCAGCCCCAAGGCCAATTTCGGTTTCATGTTCGGAGGTCCGCCTTTTACGGCCACCCCGGGCAACCTGCCCCAAGCACTGGTCCGGAGCGGGATTCGGGAAGAGGCGTACCGATACCATCTCGATAACTGGGGGCCGAACTTCGCTTACGACGATTTCATCCCGATGTTCAAGGCCGAGCGATATGACCCGGACGCGTGGGCTGAACTGTTCCGTCAGGCGGGCGCGAAGTACGTCGTCCTGACGGCGAAGCACGGTGATGAATACGCGCTGTGGCCGACCAAGCACACCCGCCGGAATTCCTTGGAGACGGGCCCGCACAGAGACCTGGCCGGCGATCTCGCCAAGGCCGTCCGGAAGCAAGGGATGAAAATGGGCTTCTACCACAACACCACGTACACCTTCTGGGACCCGCGCTACCCCGGCCGGGATTGGGTGGAGTACATGAACAGCTCCATCAAGGAGTTGGTGGACTTGTATCACCCCAGCATCCTGTGGGGCGACGTGCCGACCGGCCCTGTTTACGGGCGCGGCGGTGCGGGCCTTCCAGCCGACTACTGGAACAGCAAGGAGGTGTTGGCCTACTTCTACAATCACTCCGAGCAACCCGCCGAGGTGGCGGCGAACGACCGTTGGGGGCTCGACACCGATGGCAAAATCCTCGGCGATTTCGCCACACCGGAGCGAAAACGGATGAACCAGATCTCCAAGGAGAAGTGGGAAACGTGTGACTCACTGGATCCGACCTCATGGGGCTACAACCGCCGCTTGAAGCCCAGCCAGTACATGACCCCCAACCAACTCGTGGACTATCTGGTAGACGTGGTGAGCAAGAACGGCAACCTGTTGATCAATATCGGGCCGAGAGCTGACGGCACGATTCCCGAAATCATGCAGGAATGCCTTCGCCAGACCGGCCAGTGGCTGCGTGTCAACGGAGAGGCGATCTATGGCACCCGGCCCTGGGAGACGTATCTGGACGGCGATGTAAGATTCACCCGCAAGGGCAACACGTTGTATGCCATTGCCTTGGAATGGCCCGAGGAGGACCTCAAGCTGACTTCCCTCGCCGGCAAGGAAATCGTCAAGGTCGAGATGCTGGGGCTGAAGGAGCCTGTCCAGTGGAAGATGCAGGCTGACGCACTCGTCATTCCGCCGCCGGCCAAAAGGCCGTGCCGGTACGCGTACACGTTCAAGATCGTATGCCGGGCACTTTAACCCGAATCATTCAACACCAATGAACACGATGAACACGGATGAGCCGGATATCTTAGCCCAAAGGAGTCCAATCTATACCCGCAGAGATTTTCTCGCTTCAGCGTGCGCGGCCGGAGCAAGCCTGTTGCCTGGGGCCCTTGCGGCGATGGCCGAGAAACAAGATGGAGTACACCCTCCGTTTGCTCCTATTCCGACCAACCAGGTGAAGATCGGCGGCTTGCTTGGCCAGCGGATTGAATGCACCTGGCGAGGCAACATACTGGCCCTGGATGTCGATAAGGATTTTCTCACCCCGGTCTTCGACAAGAAATTCACGGGGCGGTTCATAGGCTTGGGGATGTTCAGCGACGCGCTCGTCCGCTTGGCCTTCTACACGAATGAGCCTGCGCTGCTGGCCCTTAAGAAGCGTGTGGTCGCAACCATCGTCAGCCAGCAGGAACCCGACGGTTATTTGGGCAACATTACGCCAGAGAAGCGGATATCGAAGGCCTGGGATATTCACGCACTTTCGTACTTCATCTACGCGCTCACGTCCGATTACCGCTTGTTTGGAGAGCGCGCCTCTCTGGAAGCAGCGCGCAAAGCCGCCGATTACATGGTCAGCCGGCTGGCCGGCAAATTGCCCGGCGCCGTGGATATCAGCACCGTTCACCTGACGATGCTCATGACCGGTTTCGACCGCGCCATGCTGGCGCTTCACGCGGCCACAAACGACCAGCGCTACCTCGAGGTCCTTGCAAAGGACGTCGGCATCGAGCGATGGGATCAGGAGATCGTCCAGGGGCGCAAGCCACCCTATTACGGACATGCCTACGCCTACCTGTGCCGCTGCCTCGCGCAACTCGAGCTTCACCGCCGCAATGGAAATCCGCAATTGCTGGCGCCGACCGACAAGGTTCTGAAATTCCTGAGAAGCGGTGGCGGACTGGTTGTGACCGGTTCCGCGGGTAAGAGCGAGTGCTGGCACTCGGACCAGTCGGGGGACGGAGAACTGACGGAGACCTGCGCGACTGCCTACTTGATCCGCTGGCTAGATCAACTGCAACGAATGAGAGCCGACTCGCTTTACGGCGACATGATGGAGCGGGCGATTTATAACGCTCTGTTCGCGGCGCAATCGCCGGATGGCCGGCGGCTTCGCTATTGGTCTCCGTTTGAGGGTCCTCGGGTCTACTACAAGAGCGACAGCTATTGCTGCCCGAGCAATTTCCGGCGCATCATCGCCGACTTGCCGGGCATGGTGTACTACCGTTCGGCCGATGCCGGCCTGGTGGTCAATCTTTACACCCAATCGTCGGTGCGCGTCGAACTGGCGCGCGGATTGGAACTCGAAGCGCGCCAGCAGACCGATTACCCGAACTCGGGCACGGTCCTGTTACACCTGAGTCCCTCCGCGCCTGCCACCTTTTGGGTAAAGTTGCGCATCCCGCGCTGGTGCGGCCAGGCAACGCTGTTTGTGAACGGCAAGCGCGCACCGGCCGGCGGCCCAGGGTTTGCTGAACTCCGGAGGCGATGGAAACCCGGCGATACAATCGAGCTCAAGCTGGACATGCCCTGGCGGCTGGTCTGCGGTTTCGCCAAGCAGGAGGGCCGCGCAGCCGTTATGCGCGGGCCGCTTCTCTATTGCTTGAACCCGAAGGTTAATCCGATGATCGGGAAAGGTGACGTACGGGAGTTGGTACTCGATGAGCGGAGTTTCCGGCTGATCAAGGACGGGTCCACGGTTCGCCGCACCGACACGGCCTGCGAGGCCCGCGCCCGCCCACATTCTGCGCGGCCCGGCGATGGCCCGAGCTTGCCGATCAAGCTGACAGAATTCCCCGATCCGGACGGAATCGCCACCTACTTTCCTGTCCGTCCGGACGCCCCGATGTCAAAAGATGAGCTGCTCGGATGACTGCTTGCCGCAGGCTTCTTCGTGGGCATGGCGCCCGTCATGAATAATGAGCTTCCTCATACGTAGAAACCCTCGCGGGCCTGCATTACGCCGGGATGCCGCTCGATCTCCGTTTCAATCAGGTCGAACCCCAGCCCGGGCCGGTCGTCGAGATGAAACACGCCATCCCGGACCGGAAGAGGCCGGTCGAGAATCGAATCGCGCCAGGGTACGTCCTGGAGCATGAACTCCTGCATGAAAAAATTCGGAATCGCCGCCATCACATGCGCGGAGGCGATCGTCGAGACCGGCCCGTTGGGGTTATGGGGAGCGATCGGCACGTTGAACGTCTCGGCCAAGGCCGCGATCTTTCTCAGTTCCGAGATACCGCCGCAACGCGTGATGTCCGGCATGAGAAAATCGCAGGCCTGCTTCTCGAGCAGCGGCAGCGCCTGAAAGCGCGTGTGCACCCGCTCGCCGGCGCCCACGGGGACTGGAATTTGCCGGCGAATGTCGGCCATGGCGTCGGGGAACTCCGGGCCGGCCGGTTCTTCGTACCACAGGCAGTGGATGCCGGCGCGGTGGATGCGGTGTGCCATTTCAATCGCGGTCGGCGCGTTCAACATCGCATGGGTTTCGACGGCGATCGGGAACTCCGGCCCTAACGCCGCCTGCACCGCTTCCAGCCGCTTCAGGGCCAGCGTTTTGCGCTCTTCGCTGAGGCCCAGATCGGCCCGCACCTGGTCGCCGTACCAATAGGAGGTGTGCTGGAAGGGATCAAACTTGCAGGCACGGAAGCCCAGTGCTGCCATGGCCCTGGCCTGCTCGTGATAGTCGTCCGGCGAGTCGCCTGGCCCAATGAACCAATAGTTTGCGTACAGGGGAATTTCCGTCCGGTACGCGCCGCCCAACAGTTGATACACCGGCATTCCGGCGCGCTTGCCCTGGATGTCCCACAGGGCAATATCAATGGCGCTGATGGCGTCCAGCAACGGTCCGCACTGGCCAACCCAGTTGAAGTCGCGATAGGCCTTGGTCCAAAGAAAATCAATCCGCCGTGCGTCCTGCCCGACCAGGAGATCCGCCAGGTGGCGGGTGGCCGCCGCCACCAGAGGACTCCCCGGCCAGTTGGTGGCCTCGCCGACCCCAGTCAGACCGTCGTCTGTGTACAGCTTCAACAGCGTCCAGTTGTATTTGACTCCTTCCACCAGCCAGACCTTTGCCCCTGCGATCTTCATCGGCCTCCTCAGACGCCGGTTGCGGATTGTATCCAACCCGTTTCTCAGTGACAACGAACAACGGCCGTGCCCATCTGGGCGTCTCAGGGGCCGGCGCGGAAGTTGCCGATGGCCTCCGAGGTGCGCAGCGCGCGGCTGTAGAGCCGCAAACGCAGAATTTCACCCTCGAACCCAGGCCCGATCCGCAGGATAGGGTCCCCGTTCGCTGACTGCAAATTCGGACTGAACCGGCCCCATCCGAATTGGCGAGATTCGCCCCCATCACAGAACTTGCCATCGACAAGGAACGAGATGATCTTCGGGCCGCCGTCCACCACGACGGCGATGTGGTGGATCTTGCCCGCCTCCAGCATCCCTGGATCGGAGTCCCAACGGCTCTCGGTGCGGCCGTCGTTCAGTATGAGTTCGACGGAACCGCGCGGCGTCGTCAGGAGTGCAAAGCCCTTCCCCTCCGGCGTGCGGTTATCGAGAAGCGTCTGGCCGGGCGCGAGGGAGCGGAGCCGCATCCGCAAGTCAATCGAGAAACCCGACCGCAGGTCTTCAGCGCCGTAATCAGCGCGCGCTGATCGCCTCACAAACAGAGGAAGTTGGGGAGCGGCAACGGTGGCCGGCATCGTCCGGTCGGCGCCGGGAAGATTGAGCAGCAGGCCCCGTGTGGCGGCACTCTTGGCGTCGAGCTGGCTCCAAAGACCCTCCAGCAGCGTCCGATCGATTTCATGAACCCGCGCCACGTTCTTCTGCGTTTCAGTCAAGAAGTACTTCCCGCCGTCCTCAAGCAGATCGGGGTAGCTCATGCGGATCATAGGGTCGTCGTCGTATAGAACGATCTCCGGCTGCGACCAGCGGATCACCTTGCCGTTTTGGGAATCGGCTTCCACGCCCCCGCAGAGCCAGACGGGATTGCGGTCCTCGTAGCTGATGGAGCGGCGCCGCGGATGTTCGCCAATGAAGCGCCCGCCGTGGTTGTGGAACCAGTAGAGGTACTTGCCGTTCTGGCAGCGCCAGGCGAAATTGGCCGCCCGGGGATGCTTCATCAGGCGGCCGTCGGCATAGCGCATGTATTGCGGAGTGTCCCAGGAACGGCCGCCGTTTCGGCTGTACGTGAACGCGGAGTGGCCGTCGATGGTGCGGTACACACAGAACAGCGATCCGTCGCTCAGCACCGAAAAGCTGTGCTCTTCCGCCACGGGCCCGCCGCCGGGAGGCGTGCGGATGCCAACCTCGCCCTCCGGCAGCGTCTCCCAACGGACCTTCTCCGGGTCACGTTCGGTGAGGATATTGTCGCTGCGCAGCAGAACGCCCTCGGTGGAGGTGAAGCCGCCCTCACCGAAACCGCCGATTTTGTGCAGAGCTACGTAGCCGGCATTGGAGTGCACGAAGCCCTTGCCCACGTTCCAGAAGTACTTCAGCTTGCCGCCGTACGGGTTGCGGCGGTCGATCTCGAAATCGCGCATGGGGATGTCGTACCGTTTAGCCGACCACGAGCGGCCGTGGTCATCGCTGTACTTGAAGACGAAGTGACCCAGGCTGTCCATCCGGCTGAAGTTGCCGTCCTTGAACGGCGGGTTGTCGGCAATGGCTTTCCGGACGTTGTCGGTGTTGTGGTTGTAGAAGATGTAGACGCGGCCGGAGGGGACCTTGAGCATCACCGCGTACGAGGCCTCGGGACCGGCGGCGGGCTCCACGTCGACCGGCGCCGACCAGCTTTTGCCCTGGTCGGTACTGCGCATGGTCACCACATGCTGCCCGGGCTGGCCCTCGCGCTTCGCTCCGGTGGTCACGCAGACCAGCCAGGCGCCGTCGTCGGTCTTGACCACGTAGGGCTGGTCCGCATAGTACTCGGTTGGAATCTCACGTCCCTGGCGGATGTCACGCCAGTCGGCGGATCGGGCCGCGCCAACCGCGAGAACAGCAGACACGAGCGCGAGACAGATACGAATGCTTCTCATATCAGAACAGCCCTCCTGACGCAGCCCATGTACCGCCGGCGTCCCGCCGGCGCTACATGCTTGCGGCGGGACGCCGCCGCGGTAATTTTCAGGGCAGAGATCCGGACCGCAGCGGCGCCACCTCGTTTCACGCCTTCTCGGGCTCCATGCCGCGCAGCAATTCGTCAGAAAGGATCTTGCCCAGAAGGTAGTACTTCCGGTCGGGATACCAGAGAACCCGCTTCCCCTTCGACTCGGTCAAGCTGGTGTAAGTGGCGATCTCCGCCGTTTTCTTCGGTCCTACCACCACGCCATCGGTGTCCAGGATCTGCTTGGGCCGGCTGAACCAGATCGGCTGCCGGGCCTTGGGACGGAACTCGCCGACCGCGATGTGAGCCGGGCGCCGGATGTGGCTCCAGTGATTCAGGCCCTTCCATTCCGCAGGCGGCGCGAACTGGCTGAACCTTCCCAGTTTGCCCGGATTGTTGAAGTACAACAGCAGGTAGCGGCCGTCCTGGAGGCGGTAGATGGGGCATGGCGCCTTGGGGTGCGGAATCGGCTCGCCGCCGTCCTGGTAACGCAGCATCTCCGGCTTGCGCCAGGTCGCGCCGTCATCGTCCGACACGGAATACCAGACGTAGCCGGTGATGGTGCGCATGGTGACGAACAGGCGCCTGTCGGGCAGCAGCACCAGGCTGGGCTCTTCGCAGTCAGTCAGAGCGGGGTTCAGCGCCGAGGGGACGGTGAGCCCCTTGCCTTCCAACATCAAGTGCGTGACGCGGATGTCTTTCGGGTCCGGCGCTTCCTCCAGGTTTTCGAAACGCATGAACTTGCAGCCGGAGTCAGCCACCCACCAGCCCGGCGGCTTGTCCTGGCGCCAGGCATCGCTCACCCAGTACGAGTAGCCGGCGAACAAACGGCCCTTGCTGTCCCGGATTGGAATCTGAAAGACGATCCAGTTCCAGAAGGTCCCCTTTCCGGCGGGATGATCGTAGGCCGCCTTCGGCCATGGGATGTCGGCGCCACGCTTCCAGGTGTGCCCGTCGTCATCGGAGTAGCGCACTCCCATGTCGTTCATCTTGAGGGTGCGGCCCCGGCTGTCCCGTTCCGGCCCGGGCGAGTCCTGGCAGAAAAAGCAGTAGATGCGGCCCTTGCGGGTAACCACCGGGAAGCCCCAGCTTGCCTCCGGCTCCTTTGCGCCTTTGTACGGCCCCGCAATCACCGCCGGCTGGGACCAGTGCCTCAGGTCCTTGCTTCGGGCCAGCATGATGTGGTTGTCGCCGAAGGCTTCCACCGAACTCTGCGTCCACATCGCCAGCAGGTCGCCTTTGGGCGATTCAAAGACGAGGAAGTGTTCGTTGTCGCCGTCGTTCAAGCCTCCCTCCTTGGGAAGGTAGACGACGATATCGGGTTTGCTCCGTTTCCATTCTGTGGCGGGGTCGCCGGTCTGGATTTGTTGTGCGAGCAGCGTGGGCATTCCGGCCGCCGCTTTCAAAAAGTCTCTCCGCAGCACTTGCCGCTCCTTTCGAGCCTGGGCCTCATGAGCCAAACTCTCTGGCCGCGTCAAACATGGCCACCACGTTCTCTGGCGGCACGTCGGCCTGAATGTTGTGGACGGCGGCGAGGATGTACCCGCCGCCGGCGGCGAGGTCTTCGATGCGGCGCTTCACCTCCTCGCGCACATCGGCGGGCGTGCCCAAAGGAAGCACCTTCCCGGTATCCACGCCGCCCCAGAAGGCCAGGTCCCGGCCGAATTCCCGCTTCAGGCGCTTGGTATCCATGTGCGCCGCGGAGACCTGCACCGGATTCAGCGCGTCGACGCCGATTTCGATCAGGTCCGGGATGAACTGCCGGACTGAACCGCAGGAATGCCAAAGGATCTTCTTGCCGTGCCGCCGGGCCGTTTCCGTCATGCGCCGGTGGTGCGGCTTGATCATGCGCCGGTACAGTTCCGGCCGGAGGAGGGGGGCCTTCTGCGAGCCCAGGTCGTCGTAGAAGACGACAACATCGACGAACTCTCCAGCCTCAGTGAGGGCGCGATCGACGGCGCGCACCCAGAAATCCACGACGCGCTCCAGCAGGCCCTCGGCGAAGACGGGATTCACCAGCAGATCCTCCAGCCACTCCGCGAAGCCGCGAACGAACTGACAAAGATGGATGGGCCCCACCCACAGGTTGAGCACCACGGCATAGTCGCTGTTTTCGTGCATGCTGCGGGCGCGTTCCCGGAGGCCGCGGTAACGGCCGGGATCGTCCGGATCCGGCCAGTCGTAGGTCTCCAGGCACTTCAGGCCCGGGTCCACCAGGCCCTGAAAAGGACCGCCCGTGTTGATGTAATGGCCACCGGGCGGCTTGGTCCAGGCCACACCCCACTCATCGACATAGGTGTCCTCCGAGACCCGGCGGTCGGGCCGGCTGTCCGGACTGCCGGCCAGCAACGGTCGGGCATGGAGGTCAAAACGCCGCACGATGTCGCCGGCGGGAATCACCGTGGCCGCGCGAAACGACAGCAGCGCCGGCGAGTCCTCCGGGGCCAGGCCCAGGTTGTGGCGCAACGCCGAGTAAGCGCGCTCGTTGATGGAGGTGGCGAGATTCGAGCCCAGGTCCACCGGTACGCGGTCGGGTGGCGTATGATTCAAGGCAGCGAGAATTCGTTCGCGGTGAGTCATCCGGCCCTTTCCAACATCGCTCCCGTGGCGTGTTCAAAACGCACAGACGCTGAGAACGCGGAGGCCCGCAGAGAAACCGCTTTTCTCCGCGTTTTCTCTGCGCACTCTGCGTCTCTGCGTTGATGTTCCGCTCCCGAATGCTTCTCATATCAGAACAACAGCTTCATCGAGAGTTGCAACTGGCGTTCCATCCGCGAGGTGGAAATGATGCCGAACGTCCCGGCGCCCAACTGCGTGCCGGGCAAATCGAAGAACGGCGTGTTGGTCAGGTTGAACGACTCGCCGCGCATCATCAGCGAAAAGCGCTCCCACACCCGCACCGTCCGCGAAGCCGCCAGGTTGTAGTTCCAGCGCTGCGGGCTGCGCACGTCCGGCAGGGTGCGGCCGGTGTTGCCCAGCGTATACGAGGGCGGCAGGGTGAACGCCGACGTGTCGAAGTATTTCAACAGACGATCCTGTACCCGTCCCTCCAGCTTGGCCGACCGGCCCACGTTGTTCGGACGGGTCACGCCGGTGTACAGGTAAGTGTTCGAGCCAGTCGAAGTAAGCCCCAGCGGGAAGCCCGTGTTCCAGGTGAACGTGCCGGAGAGCGTCCAGTCCTTCAGGAAGCGGTTCCCACGCGCGGGCAGACGGACGGTATGAGAAACAACCACTCGCTGGGAAACATCCTGCGGGGAAACGGCGCGCTCGGCCCGAAGATCGTAAGCGTTCTGCAGCGGGGGCTCATAGGCCGTGTAATTGAAGACGCGCCCCGAACCGTTATCGATTAGTTTGCTGACGGTGTAGTTCACCATCAGGTTGTAGCCATGTGAGAAGCGTTTTTCGGCTTGCAGGAGCACCGAATGATACTTCGCCGACGCGACGTTGTGCTGAAAAGCCTGCAGGTTGCCGTACTGGGGATACGGCCGCAGAAGCTGGGCAGTCCCAATCCTGGCGTTCGACCCGAATCCGGTACGCACCAACCCGTAGAAGGGGTTGGGAACGGTGGTCGACAGGGCGGTGCCCAGGCTCAGGTACTTGGGATCGGCCTGGTTGAACTGCCAGGAGATCGGCAGTCGCGTGCCCTGACTCCCGGCGTAGGAAGCGCTCAGCACCCAGTTCCCGGTCAGCCCGTGCTGGAGGCCGAGATTCCAATGCTGCATATAACTCTCGGCACGGTCGCTTCGGTCATTGACCCGGATGTTTTCACCCAACATCTGCTTTTCAGCTTCGTTCGTCGGCGGGAGCAACAGGCCGGTTGGGTAGGGGCTGCTCAGTGGGTTGGCGAGCGTGATGCCATTGTCTACGCTGGCCACCCAGCTTGTCGTCATGATGGAACCGGCCGCTCCGAGCGCGCTGGTATTGGTGGAACTGATTCGGGGCAGAAAGAAGATTCCGTAGCCGGCGCGGAGCGCCGTGCGGGGACCGAGGCGGTAGGCCAAGCCGGCGCGCGGCCCGAAATTCTTGTAGACCGGATCCATGTATCCGCGTGGTTCGCCGTCACGGCCGGCCCACCGCACCATACCGCGCAAACCCGGCAGGTCCGGCACCTGCGCCGGGAACGGCGCGTCGAAGTCGAACATGGAAAAGCGGTCGTAGCGTTCGGTGCGCGGCTGCTCGTAATCCCAGCGCAGCCCCAGGTTCACGGTGAGCTTCCCCAGGCGGACGTCGTCGTTCACGAACAGGCCGGCATACCAGTTCCGAATAGCGAACGCAGGATTGGAAGTAACGCTGCCGCTGCCATAGCCCAGCAGGTAGGTAGCCAGGCCGTCTCCGGACGTCAGCCCGGTGGCGGAGGGATTCTGTGTGTAGTTCTGCGTGAAGGAATAAGCGCCGGAGGGGTTGGCGCCGGCCTGAAAGGGAGTCTGGTTGTAGAGGCGGAGATCGGCGCCGTAGACCAGCGTGTGGCGCCCGCGGATCTGTGTCTGCTCGGCCACCCAGGTATGAATGTCGTTACCTCGCCGAATACGGTCGCCGCCGGGAGTGCCGAAGGCGCTGAAACCAGTGATGGAATACATGGGGAACAACTGTTCCTGCACAGCGGCCCCCACGTAGGCCGGATAGCCCAACTCGGTCAGGTTCACCTTGCCCGCCCACAACGGCACCCGTCCTTCAAAACGTCTGGTGAAGCCATAACGCAGATTCAGCAGGCGCGAGGGACTCAAGGTAAGCGTGTCGTTCAAGACGATGTTGATGACATGGTTGATGTTGTCGCCCAGGACAGGATCAGCCGGGGTGCCGAACGGCCCGCCACTCTTGCCGGTGCCAGTGTTGCGCGTAACGCGGCCGAACAGGCTGTGGTGGCTCGTAAAGCGGTGGTCGATGCGTGCCGACCACTGGTCGCTCCCGACACGGTTCAAGGGTGCATAGGCAAAGTTGTTGACTTTGGCGGCGCCTTCGCCCTCCCGGTTGGGCAGAGGCAGATAGATCAGCGCCTTTTGGGTTACGCGATCGAACAAAGACTGCGGGATCACGTTGCCGGGGAACGGGTCGCGCACGGTCCGTCCGCCTTCTGTGCGCGTCGTGTAGGGATTGTAAATGATGATGTGCTGGCCGTTGGAGGCCAGGCGCTGGGTGAAATCGCCGTTACGCTCCGCAGCGGAAGGAATGGTGAGCACCCGGCCGCCCATAGCGCCCCACTCGCGGTGGCCCTGGTAGTCGCCGTAGAAGAAGGTGCGGTTTTTGCGCACCGGCCCGCCCACGCTCGCCCCAAACAGGTTGAAGGCGGCAGCGCGCCGCTCTTGCCCGCGGGCGTTGGCGAAAAAGTTGTTTGCGCGGAAGGTGTGGTTGCGGTGGAACTCGTAGACCGTGCCGTGCAGTTTGTTGCTCCCTCCCTTGGTCAGGACATTCACCGTGCCACCGCCGGTGCGTCCGAATTGCGGGCTGTAGCTGGCGGTCATTACTTTGAACTGCTGGGTGCTGTCTGGGCTGGGTGAAAGTGCGAAGTTGTTGTTCTCCGGCAGCATGATGGACACACCATCGAGCAAGTACTCATTGCTGCGCATGCGCCCGCCGTTGATCGAGAAGTCGGAGAAGACAAAGGTCGGGGCATCGTTGGCGCCGGTGGAAGCACCCGTCGAGACCACGCCTCCCGTGGCCAGCGGATTCTCCTGCACGCCGGCGGCCAGGCTCACCAAATCAAAGACGTTGCGGCCCTGCAGCGGCAACTCTTCGATAGTTCGCTGACCGACCACTTGTCCCAAGGCGCCGGTTTCGGTTTCCACCAAGGTGTTCTGCGCCACGACGTCCACGGTGATGGCCACGTCGCCGACTTCCAGGTTGAAATCGAGGCGGAGGCGGCTGTCGACCTGCAGGGTGATTTGGTCCCGCGTGGCGGTTTTGAACCCCCGCGCACTCACCCGGATCGCGTACACGCCGGGTTTCAGGTACGGCGCTTCGTAGTGCCCCAGCGTGTTCGTGACCGTTTTGGTGGGCTGATTGGTGGCGGTGTTGGTCAGCGTGATCTCCGCTCCGGGCACAACCGCGCCGGAGGCGTCTCTCACGTCTCCCAGGATGGTCCCGGTGATGGTCTGAGCCCGCGAAAGGACGGCGGTAAAAACAATGGCAGCCAAAAGGGCCTTCCTGACTCTGATGTCCGGCATGGAAGTCCTCCCTTCTTCGGATCTGCGCGGCGGACCATAGCAGATGCCCTGGAATCCCGAAGACCTCAGAAATCTGCGATGCCAGTTTTTCCTTGCCAGTGTCACGCCGCCTGCGCTACGATGTCAAGGGAAATTTGAAATCTGAGATGCCACTTGTATGGCTGCGCCGACCCGAAAGCCAAGACCCGTCTCTCTCCCCCTGCAGGTCTACACCCGCATCCGCGATGCCATCCTGGAGGGCCAACTCCCTCCGGGAAGCCCGCTTTCCCGGCGGCGCCTTGCCGAGCGGTTGTCGGTGAGCACCATTCCGGTCAGTGAGGCGTTGAAGCGGCTGGAATCGGAAGGGTTTGTGGAGAGCCGGCCGAGGGCCGGAACCCGCGTTCGCGTACCCACTGCCGACGACATCCGGGGCAACTACATCCTGCGCGAGGCCCTGGAGACGCATTCCGCGCGGCTGTTTGCGGAGACGGCGACAGGGGCGCAGAGAGCCAGGCTCCTGGAGTCGGCCCGGCGCCTGGACCAGGGCCTTGCCGCGCTGCTGCGCGCCGCAAAGCCCGACCCCATGCGCCACGTCCGCCTGGAGAAGGCACACGTGGCCTTCCACATCCGGATCGCCCAAGGCACGCGATGCAAGCAGTTGATCGAGGCTATCGAACGCAGCCGCGTGCTTCTTCTTAACTGGCTGTTCGCCTCCGCCAGCCACCGCGAGCCACTGCCCCGGCGCTGGCATCAAGATGTGGCGGAAGCGCTGGCGCGCGGCTCGCCGACTGAAGCCGCGGAAGCCATGCGGGTCCATGTGCGCTTCCGCAGGGACGAGACGATCGAGAGATTCAGGCAGTTCCTTCCCGTGGGCAAGACCCCTGGCCGGATCACGCGCGGCCCGCAACGACAGACCGTGGCCGGGATGGCCCGTGCGGAGGATGTCCTCTGACTTCAGCGGGGCGTCGCGCCATGAAGGATCAAGCACAGTTGGAAGCGAGTATTGAGAGGTTCCAGCGTGGGTTCTGGAAGAAATGTGCGGTGGACCGTCCTCCGGTCGGCATCTCTGCCGAGCGAGTCTGGCAGCCGATACTGTTCTTGCGTGCGCCCCTTCCGGAGGGGGAGCTGCAGCCCGCCGCGGCGAGCCGGCGGCTGGTCAGGACCGAATACGAAGACTCGTTCATGCGCCGGGCCGTGGTCTCGGACGACTGGATGCCTTTCGTAGCTGCCTGGCGCGCCGTACCCTGGCTGGAGGCCATGTGCGGGTGCGCCGTCCGTTGTTCGGCCGGCTCGCTGGCTCCCGGCCATTTTGTGAGCCGCGCCGAGGACTTGGCCCGCGTCGCCATTCCCGGGAACGCGGAGTGGATCGAATGTCTGCGCCGCCAGACCGCGGAACTGGTCCAGACCGCTCCGCCCGAATGTTGGATCAGCCCCACCATCCTTCGGGGCGTGTCCGATGTCCTGGGCGCCATGCGCGGACTCGACAACTTTTTCCTGGATCTCTACGATAATCCACAAGCGCTGACCGAGGCGGCGGCCCGCGTCACCCGGCTCCACATGGACGTCCTGCAGGCACACTTTTCGCTGGTGCCCAGGAAACTGGGCGGCTACGGCCACATCTACGGATACTGGGCCCCGGAACCCACCACCGTCATCCAAGAAGACGTGGCGGGCATGTGTTCCCCGGCGGTCTATCAGCGCCTGTTCCTGGAGCACGACGCGGAACTCGTCAGGCAAATCGGCCGGCATGTGCTGTTTCACCTGCATTCCACCGGCTATCGCCACTATCGCTCGGTGCTGGAGATTCCGCGGATTGCCGGGCTGGAGATCACTGTGGAAGCCGACGGGCCGCCGCTGGCGGAGATGATCCCGGCCCTGCGGTTGATTCTCGAACGCTCACGCCTGATTCTGTCCGTGGACGGCCACTTTGGGCAATTGCCGGACGTGCTTCGGAAACTGCCCAAAGAGGGGCTGTATCTGATCATCTCGGATAAGTTCATTCCGGCAGACAAGGAATTCCGGGAATTCGTGGGCGTGAACTGGTGAAGCGGCTTCGCCCGGCTCGCTTCTCCATCCGCTCTTCCGGAGTGGACATGCTGGCGGAAAACGCCCCCTACGGTGTTGGGGCTAATGAGGCAGCTTCCCGAATGGGATGCGCCGGACAAACATCTGGTAGAGGTGATTGGCCTCGTGATAGATCAGGAACTCGACCTGGAAGTGCACGTCGAAATGGGCGAACTCCGGGTGGCTGGCGGTGCGGTGCCATTCGGCCGGTGTCAGCTTCTCCAGCCGCTCGGCCAGGGCGTGCCGTTCCTTCAGAAACACCTCGACCAGCAGCCGCCCCTCGGCACTCAGCATGGCAGCCATTTCCGGATCGTTTTTCGCCGAGTAGGATTCCAGGGACGGGTTGTCCTTGCTCAGCATGGTCTCAATGCGGGTGGCAAACACCTGCTGGACCCGACGGATGTGGGCCACCAGTTCCTTCAGCGACCAGGAATCGGCCTCCGGGCGGGAGGTGAACGCTGATTCGTCCAGTCCCTTGGTCATCCGGCACACGTCGAAGGCATGCTCGCGGAGCCGTTCCACCAGCCGGCGGTGTATTTGGTTCTTGTCGTGCATTTCCTTCTCGGTCTTTTCCGGAAGCACGCCCGACATAACCCACCTCTATCCCATTATTCTACGCGCAAAAAGAGGGGAAATCGCAGCCCAGAAGATCAGCGTTCAATCGGGAGGTCGGCGCGGCCGCCCCACTCGTCCCAGGCGGCATCGTAGTTCCGCACCCTGGTGAAGCCGAGCGCCCGCAAAACCAGGTACAGGTAGGAGGCACGCACTCCTATGCCGCAGTAAACGACCGCCTCCCGGCTGCGGTCCACGCCGGCGGCCTGCATGATGCTCTTCAACTCCTCAGGGCTTTTCATCCGCCCGCCACCCTGGCCGGTGACGGTGGTGCGCCAGTCGATATGGATGGCGCCGGGGATATGCCCGCCGCGAGCTCCCGGAGGAAGACCCTTTCCCGAGTACTCGTCCGCCGTTCGAACATCGATAATGACCGGCCTGCCGGCCCCGGCGCCCAGACGCGTCTGGATCCATTCGGCGGTCGCAATGCGCTCGGGATGGGGGCGAGGCTGAAAGTGGCCGGGGGGCACGGTTCGCGTTTCAGTTTCCTGGGGGCCTGCTTCAGCCAGCCATGCCTGCCAGCCGCCATCCAGGACCCGGACATGCGTGTGGCCGAAGAACTCCGCCACATAGAAGAAGCTGGCGGCCTGCGGGCCTCCGCGCCCGTCGTACACCACCACCTCGGTTTGCGGATCGATCCCCAGTTCCCGAAAGACGGCAGCCGCTGCCTCCACGGAAATCGGCAAGCCTTCGCGATTTCGGGCAGCGTCGTCCAACCGGTCCAGGGAGAGGCGGACAGCTCCCGGAACGTGGCCTTTGGCGAACTCCTCACTGGCCCGCACATCGACGAGCCGCACCTTGGAGACCATAGGTTTCAATTCGGCGGGTTGGATCAGAAACGATTGGCCGGCCAGGATTGTGGCCGGCGCCGCAAGACAGACGGCAATTGCCGCGATGGCACGCAGTGCGCGCATGGCGCTCCTCCAAGAACATCGGCTGTGGACCGTGGGCTGTGGGCCCCTCTGCCTACAGCCTACAGCCCATTTGTACCCCAGGGGAGCGGTTATCGGCAAGCCGCCAGCGGTACAACATTTTTCAAGGCAGGAGCATGCCGAATCGAGAGTGGCAGCGGGCGCCCCGGCCCCGCTGTGTCAGCTCAGTTCCTTCACGTTTACCATGCGCCCTTCGGCAATGCTGAGATCGGCGGCGAAGGCGATCTTCGACGGCTCCAGCGCCGCGTCGGCGTTCAGCGCCGATTGCCTGCGCCGGCGCACGCACTGGAACAAGTCCCGATACAACTGGACTTCGGCCGGGTCATCCGAGAGCCTGGCGCTGCGGGGCAGGGGTTGGGTTTTTCCGCCCTGCAATGTCAGAAACGAGCTTTCACCGCGATCGCGCCGGATCACGCCCTTGTCGCCCACGATGGTGCAGCCGGTCCCCCCGCCGCCGGCAAAGCAACTGAAGGAGTAGCTGAGGCGGGCGCCGTTGGCGAATTCCGCCACCAGCGTGGACACGTCGCGGGTATCGCGGTCCTTGTAGTGGAGGACGCCGCCGCTGGCCGCCACCTTCACCACCGGCGACTTCACCACGTTGGTGATCATGGCGAAGGCGTGGATGGAGAACTCCAGCTCCGAGGAGCCCGCCGCTTTCTTCAGGAACCGCCAACTGGTCTTCTTGCCGGTGTCCGGGTCGGTGTATTGCCAGGACTTCGGGTTCCAGTCTTCGCGGTATTCGTTGTAGCTGACCAGGCGGATGGGGCCAAGCACGCCGCTGTCGATCACTTCTTGGATCTCCGCGTCGCTGCGGGTATAGCGCCGCTGCATGCCGACAGCCAGGATGCGGCCGCTCTTCTCGGCCTCGCGCTTGATGTCGATGGCCTGAGCATAGTTGATCCCCATGGGCTTCTCCAGCATCACGTCCTTGCCGGCCCGCAGCGCGGCCACGGTCATCTCGTGGTGCAAAAAGCCCGGGGTAATAATGACGACGACCGCGACATTGGGGTCCCGGACAAGCTGCCTGTAGTCGGTGTAGGCGGCCGCCTTCTCGGGCTGTCCCTCGTTTACCTCGGTGATGCGGTCCGGCTGGATGTCGCACAACGCTGTGATCTTCGCGTCCGGCAGTTTCCTGAGAGCGGACAGGTGGGCGCCCGACCGCAGTCCCAGGCCGATCATGCCGATGTCGATCGGTTGGTCCTGCGCGCTCAGGGCGGCGCTGCCCAGCGCGCCCAACGCGCCCGCCATCACGGTTCTACGTGAGACCTTCATAGTCGTTCTCCTTTGAGCCATATCGGATATCACAGGCCCGCCTTCCACGCAACCCTTCGGCACGCAAGCCCAGACACATTCTCGACCGGCGCGCCGGCGGTTGACCGGAGCCCTCTCAAAGGCGTACGCTTCCGGCATGGGGTTCCGATCGGGAATCCGGAAGTGGAGGAGATTGTTATGCCGAAAGCCAAGCAGCTTACCGCTTGGGTGGAAGACCGGCCTGGAATGTTGGGCGAGGTGGCCTCCGCGCTGGGGGCCAAGAAGGTAAATGTCCTGGCGCTTTTCGCCGGCGTGCTGGATGGCCGGGGCGCCATTCGGATCATTGTGGACAAGCCGGCGGCGGCCAAGAAGATCCTTGCCAAGCATGGCTGGGAAGCGACCGAAGAAGATGTGCTGCAAGTGACCCTGCCGGACAAGCCTGGAAGCCTGGGGACTGTCGCCGGCAAGTTGGGCCAGGCCGGCGTCAACATCCAATATGCTTACTCCGGCACAGCCCACAGCGCGGCCAAGGTCAACGTCTACTTCGCTGTGGGCGACCTGCCGGCGGCGCTGAAAGCATCACGGTAGGTCTCTGAGCGTTGGAGCCGGTGGTTCGCCGTAGGGGCGGGCCGGGCGCCCGCCCTTGCGGCTCACCCCGCGGCGCCGGCGGTTTCGGTCGCCGCCCTGTGCCCGCGCGTCCCGTGTCGAAGAGGCCGCGCAGTTGCCGTCGCGAGCCTCTCCCTGCTGTTCCACATCCCGGTTCGTTGACCGTGCGGTCAGGCGGACGCGGCCGGCTTATAGACCAGCGCGACAACGATGCCCAGCACAATCGCTTCCACCGTCACACAAACAAACAACTGCAAGGCCAGCGAGTATGGAATGGCAGTAATCATGTACGTCCAGCAGGCCGTCGCAATCGAGGTATACAGACCGATGATCACCCCGAATCGCACCCCTTCCAGGATCCCCTTGTTCTCGTAGCCTTTGACGAAGATGTAGGTGAACAGGAACGAGGCGACCAACAGTACCGGCACGCCCATCCACAACATTGAGTGCATGTCGGGGCGCCAAAAATGCTTCACCGAATCATAGGTGGCCTTCAGGGTCAGGAAATCCAGGACCGTTGCGACGACGAACACCGCCAGACTGGCGGCCACAAAACGCTTGATGTTCACGGTTGCGCTCCTTTCGACGGGTTCTTGGGGTTGGCCGTATGATAGTCCCGAAGCGCCCTCCGTTCAACTGGTCCGCGCCAGCCTCGTTTCGTGGGCCTGAACCGCGAATTCCATCGCACGGGCGGCGGGGAATGGATATACTCTCTCTCTTTCTCCGTGCGCTGTTCGGTCGGTTCTATGGCTCTGTACGCACTCGCCATTTTTCTAGCCGCCTTCTTGTTGTTCCAGATCCAACCGGTGATCGCCAAAATGATCCTGCCGGGGTTCGGGGGGTGCTCGGCGGTCTGGAGCACCTGCATGCTGTTTTTCCAGGTGGTTCTGTTGCTGGGCTATCTGTACGCGCACTGGCTGCACACGCGCGCCAACCCGCGGCAGCAGGCGATCCTTCACACCGTTTTTCTGCTGGCCAGCCTGGCCGTGTTGCCTGTGGGGTTCGATCCTTCCTGGGGGGACACCGGCTCGGGGAACCCGTCGTGGCGGATATTGGGCTTACTGGTGGTTACGGTGGGCCTCCCGTATTTCCTGCTGTCCACCACCAGCCCTCTGCTGCAGTCCTGGTATGCCAGGACGCATGCCGGGGCGGTCCCGTATCGTCTGTTTGCACTCTCCAATTTCGCGTCCCTGCTGGCGCTGCTGACTTACCCCGTACTGGTGGAGCCCGCCCTGACCACCCGCGTGCAGGCCCGGGTCTGGTCGGCCGCGTACCTGTGTTTCGCGCTGTTGTGCGCGGCGACGGCCTGGTTCAGCTCCAGAAAAGCCTTCGGGACGGCGGGCGCCGCCGAGGCCGCGGAAGGTGATCGGATGGAGTCGCCGGGCTGGAGACTCTGCCTGCTGTGGATGGCCCTGGCTGCCTGCCCCTCCACTCTGCTTCTCTCCATCACCGCCTACCTGACGCAGGACGTGGCGGCCATCCCGTTTTTGTGGATCCTGCCCCTCAGCGTCTATCTGCTGAGCTTCATCATCTGCTTCCAGGCGCCGCGCCTCTACTATCGCTTTGTGTACCTTCCAACGCTGCTCCCCGCTCTCGGCTTCATGGCCTATCTGCTCTGGCTGCAGGGCGGAAAATTCAACGCTGTCCAAACCACCATTCTCTCGGTCAGCGCACTGTTTGTCTTCTGCATGGCCTGCCACGGAGAGTTGGTCCGCACCAAGCCGCATCCGCGCTATTTGACCATCTTCTACCTGATGGTTTCCTTGGGAGGGGCGGCCGGCGGCGTGTTCGTGGGCCTGGTGGCGCCGAACTTCTTCAACGGGAACTGGGAATTCCCCATCGGTCTGGCCCTGTGCGCGGGCCTGACCGTGGTGGTGCTGTTCACGGGCAACCGCAGCTTCTTTCGGCGGCGATGGGGACGGCTGGCCGGCGCTGCCATGCTGGCGGTGCTGTGTGTGTACCTGGCGTCCCTGGTCGTAGTGGTTCGCGGTTACATCAAGGGTTACCGGGTGCTGGCGCGCAACTTTTACGGCCAGCTCCGCATAGAGGACGTTGATGAAGACGACGGCGTGGGTGTCCGCCGAAAACTCATACACGGCGTGATCAACCATGGCGAGCAGATTCTGAGCGAGGAATACCGGCGCAGCCCGGCGAGCTACTACTGCGCAGACACCGGGGTGGGACGCGCCCTGATGGCGAGCGCCAAGGACAGGCCCCGGCGCATTGGCCTCCTCGGGCTGGGTTGCGGCACCTTGGTTTCCTACGGGCGTCCCGGCGACACCATTCGCATTTACGAAATCAACCCGCTGGTTCTGCAACTTGCCCGGACGGAATTCACTTATCTGCGGGACACCCCGGCGCGGACCGAAGTGGTTCTCGGAGACGGACGCCTGTCGCTGGAACGCGAGCCGGACCAGCACTTTGATTTGCTGGTGATGGACGCCTTTTCCGGCGATTCGCCTCCGGTGCACCTTATGACCCGGGAGGCCTTCCGCACCTACCTGCGCCACCTGAAGCCGGGTGGAATCCTGGCCGTACACATCTCCAACAAGTACCTGGACCTGAGCCCGGTGATGGAGCGCGCCGCGAATTACTTCGGCAAGACCGCCCTGAATTGCGAATTCAGTGCGGACGACGAGGACACGGTGTGCTTTGACGCCACGTGGGTGCTGTTTGTCGACCCGTCGGCGCGGGCGACCCTCGCGTCCCTGCTCGATTCGGGCCAGGTGCTCCGACCCCGCGCTGATTTTCGAATCTGGACCGATGACTTCTCGGACATGTACCACCTTCTGAAATGAAGGCCTGGCGCACCGGGTGCCTGACCGTTCAAGGCTTTCGGCCGTGCCCGCGGCGATCTGCGGCCGGCTATCGTACCGCAATGGTTACGCTGTTGCTCAGGACGCCGCCCTGGCTGAGCACCAGCGGCACGGCGGAGCCTGCCGAGACACCCGCAGGAACTTGCACGTTGACCTGGTAGAGCCCGGCGAAGCCGGGCGTCAATCCGGCAAAGTGCACCGGCGCGTTGATGCCGCCGATGGTGGCCGTCACCGGATTCACGACGGTCGCCGGCGGGTTGGAGGGGGACGCTGTTCCTGAAACTACCTGCGGGTCCGTCAAACCCAGGCCCGTGCAGAACACCAGGATGATGTCGCCGGCCTTGGCAGGGTTGGAAGCGCTGAGCGGGCGATAGGCGGCGTCGAGGATGACTCCCGCGCCCGACCCGCTCTGGTCCACGGTGAAGATGCCCGGCTGCACGTCGGCCAGCGTGATTTCATCCGGAGGCGCGGCAACTCCTTTAACGGTGACCAGCAGAGAGGCCTTAGTGCCAGCCGTCAGTTCGAAAGGCACCTGTCCGTTCACCTGCCCTTCGCCAGCGTAGAACAGCGGCACCTGCAAGCCGCCCAGCGTCACCTGCGCGTCGCCAAGCTGCTTGGGCAACGGCAGGCTGGGGGCGGCTGAGCGCGAGGTCGCCAGGTTCTGCCCGAACAGCGAGAAGATACTGCCCGGGGCCAAGGGCGCGAACTTCGCGTAACTGGCAGCGTGAACCAGGCCGTTGCGGTAGGTCTGCGGGAGACTGCCGGCAGCCGGCGTCACCGTCCCCTGCAACTGTAGTTTCGCTTCTGCCAAGCCTTGCGCCGACGCCCGCAGCGTAACCCCAACCTTCTGCGCGTCCTTGCTCGGCACCCAGGTGCCCGCGTAGCGCCCGTCCTTCAGATTGCCTAGCACCAGGACTGGATCGCCGTTCGTGAATGAGGCGGTGACGGTCGCGGTGGCGGCGGGTTGCCCACAATCGTCGATGACCTGCGTTCGCATCGCTGCCGGCCAGCCGACCGAGAGCGAGAAATTGCCCGCCAGGACCGTCTCCACAATGGCCAGCTTGCTGGCCGTGCAGGCCGCTTGCGGCGCCGGTGGTTGCTCGAAGGCGGACGCCGGGCTGAACCCACTGGCGGTCACAGGAACGGCCGTCAACACCAGCGCCACCGCCACGTCCTGGCTCTTCCCGGTGCTCAGCGCCACGGTGATCGTGCCGGTGTAAATGCCGGCGGCCAGGCCGCTGGTATTGGCTTGCACAAACAGCGGCGTCGAAGCGCTCAAAGATCCGGTCGAAGGCGTTACGGACAGCCAGTTGCCGCCGCCCGCCACTTGCACTGAGGTGGTGAACTGGGCCTGCCTGCCGCCGGTGCTGGTGAGCGTCAGTTGCTGCTGGGCCGGCGAGCTTCCGCCCGCGCTGCCAATGAAGATCAGTCCCGCCGGCTGCACCAGCCCCAGCGGATCGCTGCCCGGCGGCAGAATGTTCGCCAACACCACGCCGGCCTGCGGCGAATTCGGCGCGCCCTGGGCCTCAAAGGTCAAGAGGCCAACATAGATGCCTGCCTTCAGTTGAGACGGGTTCACCCCCACGATCACCTGCGGGGCCGCAGTCGAGCCCGCCTGACTGGTTCCGCTCGATGGTGTGACAGAAAGCCAGTTCTTGCCATCGGCGGTAGTCGCCCGCACCTGCCAGTTCATTGCCCCCTGCCCAAGGTTCAGCACTTGGAACGTCTGTGCGGGCACGTTGAGCCCGCCTTCGACGCTCTGAAAGAGGAACCCGGCCTGGCTTGATTGCAGGATGGGTACCACACGCGACACCAGGAGCGTAACCACCACAGTCTTGCTGGCACCGCCCTTGTCGCGCACCACGACCGTTCCGCTGTAGACCCCCGGCGCCAGCCCGCTGGAGGCAGCGTTCACGGTGAGCGTCGCAGGGGTCGTGCCGGACGTGGAGGAAAGCGTCAACCAGCCGCCTCCCCCGCTGGTCCGCGCCTCCGCCGTCCACTGCAATGGTCCGCCGGCCAAGTTGACGATCCAAAGCGTCTGCCCCGATGGATTTGGAGCGCCCTGCAGGGCGCTGAAGCTCAAAAACTCCGGCGAGAGGTCGAGCGTGGTGCCCGGCGCGGCAATGCTGAACGTGAGGGAGTTGGAAGCGCCGCCGCCGGGCGCGGGGTTGAAGACCGTTATCCAGGCGGTCCCCGTCGCGGCAACATCGCTGGCGGAGATCGACGCCAGCAGCAGATCGCTGCGGGCGAAATTCGTGGGGCGATCGCTCCCGTTCCACCGCACGGTTGCGCCGGTGACGAAGTTGCTCCCGTTCGCCGCCAGCGTGAAGGCTCCGCCGCCGGCGTTGACGCCGGGTGGAGATAGAGACGTGATCACCGGGGTAGGGTTGCCGATCGAGAATGTCAGGGCAGGCGAGGTTCCGCCGCCCGGCGCCGGGTTGAACACGGTGATCTGCGCGCTTCCGGGCACGGCCAAGTCACTGGCGGGAATCGAGCACTGCAATTGCCCGCTGGTCACAAAAGTCGTCGCGCGGTCGGCGCCGTTCCAGCGCACCTTCGAGCCGGAGACGAAATTCGTGCCCTCCACCGTTAACGTGAAGCTTGGTCCGCCGGCGTTCGCGCTTGTCGGCGAGATGGAAGTGAGCCACGGCACGGGATTGCCGGGCGTGGTGGTGACGGTCAATGGCAAGGCGTTGGAGCCGCCGCCGCCGGGTGAGGGGTTGTGCACCGAAACCCAGGCGGTCCCTGCCTGGGCGATGTCACTCGCTTGAATCGAAGCGATCAACAGCGTCTTGCTGGCAAAACTGGTATTTCGGTCAGCCCCATTCCACCGCACCTTCGAGGTCGAGATGAAGCCGGTGCCGCTCACCGCCAGGCTGAAGGCTGGCCCGCCTGGAGCCGCTGTGCCAGGCGATATCGTTGCTGCTGTGGGAACCGGATTGTTGATCGGGAAGTAGATGCGCGCCGAGCACGCGGACCCCTTCAAAACGGTTACCCATCTGTCTTGAGCGGTGGCAATGTCGCTGGCCGTGATCGATGCCTGAAGCTGAGTGCTGTTTACGAAAGTTGTCGCTCGGGGGCCGCAATCGTAGCCGCAATCATAGGAAGCCCCATAGGAACGCGAACACCAGAGCACCGTGGAAGCAGTATCAAAGCCGCTGCCGTTGACAGTCAGGAGAAAGTCGGACCCGCCAGCCACGGCACTCGACGGTGACAGAGAGCCTATGGTTTGTGCCGTACAAGGGGCGGCCAAGCCACACAGAAGAGCAGCGACGCAAAGAGTGCGATGTGTTCGGCCCATACAAACTTCCTCCAGGGCCAACGATTCACCCCGCATTCTACCGCAAAACGGACGCGTTAGACCTCCACAAGTTGGCTATGAGCAGGGTACGACCGTGCCGCCTGAAGATATATGTCGGACGTCCGCCCCGTCCCCTGCTCCGCGGATTCCGAACGTGACGGTTTTGCCTGGCCATCCGGTCGTGGGCGAGCACCAGCGGGGCCTTGCAGCCGGCGAGTTCCTTGTCGACGACCTGCCGCCGCCCCCCGCTTCACCGCGTCATCGCCGCCGGGAACTGGCGCGCGCTGCGTTTGGCCGCGGGAAGACGGCGGCCGCATGAGGCGCGCGTGCCCCCGCGGCTCTTCGTACACGCCGGCGTCGGCCTTCAGCGTCGCGTCAACAGGACTCCGCCGAGCCTGTTGCTCCCCAAGCATTGTTCGCCGCTCAGGAACGAGGCGGGCGCGGGAGGCGACCCGCCACCCGCCGCAGGGCGGCGGAGCCGGCAATCGGCTGGCCGTCGGCGAATACCCGCAGGCCCGCTCCCTTGCCGTATTTTCGGCCGGTGCGGTCCCACAGAATGGTCAGGATGCGGCCGTGGTAGGGCAGGTTGTCGAGGCAGAACCAGTCCCAGGCGTTTTCCGGCAGCAGCGGATGGACCTCGACCGTGTCGTCGGCGCGCGGCCGCAGCCCCACCAGGCCGGTGATGACCAGGTCGCCATAGCCGGAATGATTGTAGTGGTCGCCGCGCCCCTCGAATGTGTCCTTACTGATTTTCATCGACCGCGCCTGCCACTCGCCGGTGAAAGGATTCAGGTTTTCATCGATCCACGGAATGGCACGCCCGTCGTTGAGTTTCAGGCGATGGCTGCGGGTGTAGATCAGGAAGGTCTTGAAGTAATCATCCCTGGTGACGGCGCGCTGCGGGTAGCCGTGCAGCACGTTGGCGAGGGCCTTCAGAGTGACGGTGGTCGAGAACGGCCAACTGGGTCCGTTCCACTGGCAGTCGTCTCCGCTGTCGGCAATGCGGAAGCCGGGATGGCGCTGCTCGGCGGTCGTGGGACCAAACGGGGCGTAGAAGCCCCGCGGGTCCATCAACTGTTTCCACGCTTCTTCATAGCCTTTGTCGGAATCAGGCAGGCTGAAATACCAGGGAGTGAAGCCGATCAGTTCGCGAACGTCCGCCGGCGCGCCCGATTCAAGAAGCACCTTGAAGAATTTCGCGTCCTTGTCCCATAGCCGCTCTTGGACCAACCTGCGCAGCCGGGCGGCTTTCTCCGAGTACTCGCGCGCCAGCGCCGGCTTGCCGGCCAGGGTGGCGATGGCCGCGATGGCCCGGGCATTCCCATACATATAGCTATTGATCGTGGGGCGCGCGTTCTTGGCCTTGCGTGAGCCGCTGACGGATTCCTCCATCCCGTCGCGGACGTCGTACTGCCAGAACAGCCCGCTGTTCAGCAGCCGTTCCTTTTCCCAGGCGCGGTAGTCGAGCAGAAGAGAATCGAGGAGGGACAGCAGGAACCCGGTTCTGCCGTCGGCCAGCCACCGGCCGTAAACCGCCGCGGCCGCCCAGCCGCTGTACTGATGGAACTGCGGCTGCAGCCCCCCGCCCTCGCCGGAGCGCAACCAGAAGGAGATGTAGTCGTCGAGGTAGCGCGGATCGTGCAGCCAGCGGCCTTCGGCGATGTGGTGGCCCAGAGCGCAACTGATGGCGTTGTACTGGGTGGCGTGGCGCACCGGCCGGAGAAACTCGGTCAGGATCAAGCCCGCGGGCGTGCTCTTGATGTGTTTGCGGTAGGCCCACCAGCGGTAGTAATAGATCTGCTCAACATCCTTGTCCGGGCAGGCGAACAAGGGGATGTTCTGTTTCATCCAGGCCCAGGCTTCGGCGTTGGGGATGTGATTGACCACCTCCTCCTCTACCATTCCGTTGAAGTAATCGACGTGGTGCCGGAAGGCGTCGGTGTCGAGCACGAAGGCGCGGGCGGGCACGGGGGCGGCGCCGGCCGCCGCAGCGGCGCCGAACAGCAGGGGGAAGACGATCAGCGCGGAAGTGGTCTTCATAAGAGTCCAGCGCTGTCCTTGCTTCCACAGCGCAGCGGTTCTGCCGCCCGCTTCGGGGGCTTATCCGTTTTGCTTCCGCTACCCACCGCTCACGCGGTGGGCTATCAACCTGTCGCCCGCTTCGCGGGCTCGGATTTGCCGACCGACGGTGTCAGCAAAGCCCGCGCAGCGGGCGATAGTTTGGTAGCCCATTGGCGTCAGCCATGGGTTTGCCACCCGGTGCGGCCCAAGCCCGCGTAGCGGGCGACAGAAGGGCAGGCCGGCGTTTGTGCTGCTGCCTGGCCCTCGCGGTCATCCCTTCCATGCAAAGGCGTGGTCCTTCACGTTCCGATAATTGGAGTCGAGCGCTGGTTCAAGCAAGAGTATGGCGGCGATGCGGCGGGCCATCTCCTGCACGTAGCGCACTTCGTCTTTGGTCAGGGGGCGGCCCAGCAGCTTTTCCTCGCGGTAGGAGAGCCACTTCTTGATGACCTGGTAGCCGCCGATGGTGTATTCCCAGACTCGCAGCGGAACGTTTGCCCAGTAGGCCAGGTCGTTCAGGTATACATCGCAGGTGCGGCCGCCCAGGAGCGGCGATGTCACGTGGCCACCCGCCCGCGACGAACCCGCCGCTTCAGCAGCGCGCTCCTCGTCCGTGTAGTCACGCTCGACCAGCCTCCCCTTGCCCGGCATGGTGACGCCGCCTTTGCCCGCGTGACCCCAACCGGCAGTGACGGCAAAGTGTTTCGACTCGTCCAAGCGGGTCCCGGGCGGAAGCGTGAAAGCGGCGATCTTCTGTAGGCGCGATTCATGAATCGCCTCTACGTCCCGCTCGGTATCCAGCAGCGCGGCAATTTGTTTGCCCAACTCGGCAGAGGCGAGGAGCAGGTCTTTGGAATTCGGCAGCGGAATGCGCGGCCAGTCCTGGCGAATGCCGTCAGCGTTTTCCGAAAGGTAGGCTGGCGAATAACCGATGGCCAGCGCGTGCATCCAGACCAGAGCAGCGGTTTGTTCGTCGGCGTCTGAGTAACCGATCCCAATTCCTCGCAAGTAGCCGCGTGTGGGCTCCGAAAGATTGGGAATGACTGCAACGTCTTCCTGGACTCCGCGATGAAGCTCACCTTGGCGTGCCGGGAGGCGGTAGGTCCAGAGCGGAAAGCAGTTGCTACCGGGCCTCGTCAAATGTCTGTCGGCAAGGTCGCGAGCCACGTAGAAAGGGGTGCCTTCCCACTGACGTTCCGCCTTCTGGCGCGAGGTAAGGAAAATGTTCCCCCGGCCGACGGCGGCAAACAGATCTGCCCGCTTCTCGTCGAGCAGCTTTGTCTCAGGTTCCCAATAGAGCCAGCGCGCGTCGAAGGGACGATAGCAGTACTTGACGAAATGCCCTGACAGGATTCGCCGTTGTAGCAGATGCTTCCGAGTCGCAATTGGATCGTACCGGGAGGATGGCGTCATGAGGGAGGGTGCAATCCCCTTCACATCATGGTCGCTGAGGTCGTTGTTGAAGTAAGCCTTCATCCGCTCTTCGAGTCTCGGAAGGTCGATTTCAACCAAATCCAAATCCCGGCTCGTATTCACTCCCGGAGAAGTGGTAGGGAACAAGTCCGGCAGCAGCGGCCAAGCGGTATAGCCCCGGCTAACCTGCGCGGGCATGAAAGGCAAGCCGAGCTCTAGCGACGGCTCCAATTCCTGGTAGAGCGTCTTGCCATCCTGGTCTGCGGTTTCGAGCAATCGCTGGCGCTTGGTTTTCCCCCACAAGTGCCGGAAGCGGAGGCCGCGGTTTTGGTAGGGGAGCGCTTCGCGCTCCCGCGGGAGCCCTGGGGGCTCCCCTACACAAAGCAGCGCGATGGCGGTGCCGATCTGGATGCCTTCGGGGTTGAACTCCGTCGAAAAGACGCTGGGGTCGGGCTCGCCCTCCGGGGTCAACTTGCCGGTCTTGTATTTATCGCCGTTGAGGCAATCAATCCAGATGGCGTCGAAGGCTTCCAGGTACCGCTCCCTCATGCCGGTGAATGAGAGACCGTCGAGCCAGGAGTAATTAGAAATGAGGCACACAACGCCTCTGCCGGTCTTCTCCACAATCCGCCTTTCCGCCATGCGGAAGAACCGCACATAAAGGTCGTTCAAGCCTTGGCCCTGGGGCGCGGGGGCACGCTTCGTGGTGCGGTAGGCCTCGGTAAGGTCGCGCTCTTCCTCCATCCTGGCGATACCCGCGAAGCTGTTGTACGGTGGGTTGCCGAGGATGACCAGAATGGGGACGTCGCGCTTGACGTGCTCGGCGGCGTCGCGCTCCTCCTCCAACTCTGGGAAGATCAGGCGTTGCTTGGGGCCTTTGGGCGGCTCCCAACCTGTCAGGGCGTTGGTCAGGTAAACGCCCACGCGCTCATGCCTTTTCTCGTCGAGGGGTGCGCCAAGGTTTTGCAGAAGCAGGCCAAGCTGCAAATGCGAGACGACGAATGGCGCAGGCAGGATTTCGAATCCGAAGACGCGCTTCTGCGCCGCTTCCTTGAGGTCGCTGGCAGTTAGAGCGTCCCCGCCGCGCTCTTTGAGCGTGCGATGGATGCGGTCAAGAACTTCCACCAGGTACGAACCCGTGCCGCAGCAGGGATCAAGGACATAAACGTTCTTGTCCGCCAGCCCCTGTGCCAGGCCCAGCTCCTGGCGCAACACCGTGTCCACGCGCTCGACCATGTACTTCACAATCTCGCCCGGCGTGTACCAGACGCCCAATTCCTTCCGCAGGTGCGGGTCAAAGGCTTCGAGGAACGGCTCGTAGAAGTACTGCACGGCGTGGGATTCCTGAAACTTGTCGAAGAACGACCGCCGGTCAACGCGGTTCAAAACCAAGCCTGCCCAATCCAAGACTTCCGTGAGCTTAAGAGCCTCCAGTTCCTGCGGGTCGGCGACAAGGTGAAAGAGCCTGGAGATCATCGGCACGCGGAGATAACGGGCCGTGGTGTACCAGTCGAAGCGCGCTTTAGAGGTGGGCGGGTTTTGCTTTGCCCATAACACCCAGGCGGAGAAAACGCCGTAGAAGAGCGTTTGAACCAGGCTGGAGCGGAAGAAGTGCTCTCCCTTTTCTCCCTCGAATTTCAACCCCAACGCCTCTTCGAGCGCGGCGCGGACTGTGGCCAGGGCGGGCAGTTGCACATGCTCGATGCGCGACCGGGCGTCGCGCGCATAAGAAGCCAGAAACCAGGCCACGTCTTCAGGGGCGGCCAGCAGCGCGGCGTGCCGCATCACCCGCAATAGATATTCCTCGAACCTTGCGCCGACCTTTTCCGCAAGGCTGCGCGGATGGGAGGCCGCAGCCCAAAACTCCCTCTCGCTTTCAGCCAGGCGAAAGCATTCGAGCTTGGCGGGCCTGCCTTCGGTGTCCTGCCCGACCAGAACGAAGTCGCGGTAGTTGGTCACCAGCACTTGCCGGTACCTGCCCCAATAGCGGGAAACCTGCTCCCCGTCGGCGGTAATCCAGGCGTCGTCCTTAGTCGGCTTCACCTCAATGACACCGCGCGCCGGCGGCTGGCCGGACAGGGGCTCGGCGTGGGAGGGTTTTTCGAATTGCTCGGCGGTAAACAGGCCTCCATCGGGAAGCCCTGCGCCACGGTTTGCGAGGTTGATGATGCAACGGACACGAGGCTTGAGGCGCTTGCCCACCTCGTTGAGAAGATTCGACAGCGCAGGGTAGTACGAAGTCTCCTTGACACCGGCGCCGGAGGATTGGATATCGCGGAGTTCACGCAAATAGCTTTCTGCCGGCGTCATGGGCACAGCTCCGTTCGCCATTCCCTATTTTACGCGCCCCTGACTCCTTCGGGAAACGGGGGGTCACTGCCGGGTTTGTGAACGGCCGGCCCGCTATCTTGTCTCCCGCAGGCGGCGAGCCCGCAATCCGCCGGGCAGAGTGCCATCCGGTGCGGCCGAAGCCCGCGCAGTTTCTGCCGCCCGCTTTGCGGGCTTGTCCGTTTTGCTTCCGTTACCCACCGCTCGCGCGGTGGGCTATCAACCTCCCGCCCGCTTCGCGGGCTACTCAGGATCCCCTTTTCCGCGCGAAGGTCTTGAACGCTAGCAGTACAAGGAACGCACCTACTCTATCAGAAGGCGACCCTCGGCCCGTCCCGCAAGAATCGGTCGCAGACACACATGTGTGCTACCGTTGAAGCAAGCTGAAGCGCGCGCCCGGCAGCGCCGGGCAGGAACCGACGAACATGCCATCACCGCGGCAAACGCAGGCCGGCGAGACTGAGCCGCATCCGGCCGCGGGTGAACCCGGAATTGCGAGCGCGCCTGCCGGCACATCGCGGTCTTGCCCGGCATGGGACCGCCGCTACACCGTCGCGTTAGCGCTGCTGATGGCTGCGGTCGCCGTGGCCTTCTGGCGGCTCCTGTTGGCATCGGATGTCCTCTTCTTCCGCGACATCACCTGGGCGCACTTCCCGCGTGCCGCTGAACTGCGAGAGCTGGTGCGCTCCGGCAGCCTGCCGCTGTGGAACCCCTACGAGCATTTTGGCGAGCCGGTGGCCGCCAATCCCAATTACCTGCTGTTCTATCCGACAGCGTGGCTGGCGTGGCTGCTTCCGCTGGCCTACGGCTTCAAACTGCATTACGCGTTGCAGTTCTTTCTGCTGGCCGCCGGTTCGTTCCTGCTGGCTCGCCGCGCCGGGGCCAGCGCGTTCGGCTGCTGGCTGGCCGGCGGCATTTTCGTTTTCAGCGGCCCGGTCTGGTCGCTCTGCAGCTTCTATAACTTTCTGCCCGCCGTGGCGTGGATGCCGGCGGCGCTGCTGGCCGCCGATTCCTACACGCGCCAGGGCGGGTGGCGCCGCGCAGCCGCGTTTGCGGGCGCCATGACCATGCAGTTCTTCGCCGGCGAGCCGCTCACCAGCCTGGCCACCGCGGGACTGGCGCTGGCCTGGATGGTGGCGTTCGCGCCGCCCGGCCCGCTCGCCCGCCGCGCGGCCCTCGGCCGTTTCGCATCGGGCGGCCTGCTGGCGCTGGGCCTTTCCGCCGCCCAACTGCTCCCCGCTGCGGCACACATGCGGTATACCGAGCGGGCGGCCGGGCTTGACTACCAGCACGCCCTGTTCTGGTCCCTTCACCCGCTGAAACTCCTCGAGTTGCTGCTCCCCGACTTCTGGAGCAGCCCAATCACCACGGCAAACGTGCCCTGGGTGTACATGGACGGCGTCGAGGCGCTGTTGCTCTCGCTTTTCATCGGAGTGGTCCCGCTGGGACTGGCATTGGCAGGCGCCTTCGGTTCGAAAACGCGCCACTCGCGCTTCTGGGCGCTGGCTGGCCTGGCGTTCCTGGTGCTGGCGCTGGGCCGGTACACGCCGGCCGGCTATTTCTTCTATTACTTCGTTCCGCTTTACAAAGTGCTGCGGTTCCCGGTGAAGTTCCTTTTGCCAACGGTTTTGGCGGTGGCCCAGCTTGCAGCCCTGGGGGCCGATGCACTGCGCTCGTTGGCGTGGAGAGTGAATGCCGCCACCGGCGCAGCCGGCGATACACCCGAGGATCCTATGCTGCGCGCGCCGGCCTTACGTTGGACCCGCGCGGCGCTGCTCGCCTTCGGCCTCCTGTGGCTGGCGGCTTCGGTGTTCGCGCTGTCTGGCGCAGCGCCAGCCCGCAACCTGGCCGTCGCGATGGCCAACCGGTTCTTCGGGCCGGATCTGGCAGCGCGCATCTGCGTGCTCATGGCCGTTCCCTCGGAAGCGGTCATTGAGCGGGCGGCCTCGTGGCTGCTGGTGGCGGTGCCGTCGTCGTTGCCCTACGTTGTCGGCTCGGTCATTCTGCTGGTCGCTCTTTTGCATCCCGCGCTACGGCAGGGTTTGCGGAGCAAACTCGTTTTGCTGGCGGCCGTGACTGCTGTTGCGCACCTGGCGCTGGCGCATTCGCGGCTCAACCTGCTCACCGACCCCCGCTTCTTCACCACCGAGCCGCCGGCGCTCCACTATCTCGGGACCAGCGGCGGCCCGTTGCGCATCTTTCCCGAGCCCAAGAGCGAGATCGACGACGCGCCCGCGGTGTCCTGGCGCGCATACCTGCCGATGGTGAGCTTCCTGCCCCCGATCGCATACGAGCCGTACAGCGACCGGCTGAGCTTGCAGGCGGCAGCCGGAATTCTCGGCATCGAAACGGGATTTGCCGACGACATCGAAGACATTTTGGCCGCACCCCAGCATTTCCTGGTGCGCCTGGTGCATCGCTACCGCGTGCGCTCCGCGCCGCTGGTGCGCCTCCTGCGGCTGTCCAGCGTGCAGTACGCGCTGTACAAGCTGATCCCGCCGGCTGAGGGTCTGCAATTCGTGGCGGAAGCGCCCAACGCCACGAATGTTCCACTCCGCATCTACCGCGTCGAGAATCCGCTGCCCCGCGCTTATGTCGTGAGCAGCGCGGAAGTACTTCCGCTGGGGCTTGATACTGTGCGCCGCCTGGCCGTGCCCGATTTCGATCCCACGCGCGCGGTTGTGCTGGCGCGCGAAGACGGCGCGCCGCCCGCGCCCGGGGCTGCGGCGCCGGAGACGCCGGCCGACAGCGCAAACAATGATTCTGCGGGTGCGGCGCGCGTCGTGCTGCGAACGCCCATGCGCGTGGAGGTTGAAGCCCAAGCGCCGCGCCCCAGCTATCTGGTGCTGACCGACAGCTACGACCCCGACTGGAATGTCAGCGTGAATGGAAAGCAGGCGCGGTTGCTGCACGCCAACCAGATATTCCGTGCCGTGGCGCTGCCGGCCGGCGGCAGCCGGGTCGTGTTTGAATATCGGCCGCTGCCGCTTTACCTTGGGGTGCTGATCACGCTCGCCACCGGCGCGATTGTCGCCTTCCTCTGCGTCAGACAGGCGCGCCCGTCGTTGAGTTTCAGGCCATGGCTGCGGGAGGCGATCAAGGGGAAACCGTGCCGGTGACAGGACGCGCCTCCGTCCCGCCGGCTGGTTCAGAAAAGCGCTTGCATGCGAAGCCGGGACAGGGTATAGGTGTCGGCAACGGAAGCTTCGAGCCATCGAGGGCGGTGCGTCTGGTCGGCCGTCCGTGAATCCTGTCAGCCTGGAGCGGGGGCGGCCACTGGAGGTCGCGCCTGCCTGAGTTTTGGAGGTGAGTCATGCACATCCGTGCAATAGTGTTTCTGGGAATTTTGCTGGCTGCGGTTCTTGTGCTCGTGGCGCCGCTGGCCGCGCAGGATACGCGCAGCATGATCTTCGGCCGCGTGTACGACGCGTCATCCGCCGCGGTGACGGGGGCCAAGGTTACGGTGACCAACACCGAGACGAACACTTCCACTGCGCTGCTGACTAATGAAACGGGCTATTACGAAGCCAACCTGTTGATCCCGGGAACGTACAGGGTTCGCGTGGAGGCCGGCGGCTTCAAGACCTCGGTGCGCGAGCGCATCGACGTCCCGGTCAGCTCCCACGTGCAGGTGGATTTCACCCTGGAAGTGGGCGCGATTGCCGAGAGCATTTCCGTTACCGCCGAAGCGCCGTTGCTCGATACCAACACCATGTCGTCGGGACGCGCCATAGACAACCGCAGCGTGATGGACCTGCCCTTTCCCGGCGGGAACACCGTCACGCTCAGCAAACTTGCGCCGGGGGTCCAGACCGTGGATTCCCTTTCCGACAAGACGGTTCGGTTGCACAGCAACGGCGCCGGTTCGCGGTACAACACGGCCGGCGGCGTGGGCGGCAACGAATGGACCATCGACGGAACGCCCGACAACGGAAACAGCCGCAATGTGGCCTACATGCCGGCCCCGGAAATCGTCCAGGAATTCAAGGTCGAGACCGCGGGCTTCGACGCCGCGATCGGCCACTCCACGGGCATCAACCTGGCGATGATGACCAAGAACGGCACCAACGCGCTGCACGGCGCCCTGCGCGAAACACACCATCAGGCGCTGTGGGACGCTCTGCCGTTCTTCACCAAGCAGGCCTATTACCGGCGCATCGCGCAGGCCGAGGCTTCCGGCGACCACGCACTCGCCAACCAGATCCGTTCCGAACCCGGACAGGTCCCGGGCAGGGAGAACAACTTTGCCGCCACCCTGGGCGGCCCCGTCGTCTTGCCCAAGCTGGTCCACGGGAAGGACAAGCTGTTTTTCTTTTTTGGCGCCGCCGGGTTTCGGGTCGGGCAGTACCGGCAAACGTACAACACCGTGCCGACGCCGGCCGATCGCGAAGGCGACTTTTCGCCGCTGCTGAACGTAGACCGGGTGCGTTACCAGATTTACGATCCGCTCACGGTGCGCGCCGATTCGGCGCGGCCGACGCACTTCGTGCGCGACCCGTTCGCCAACAACCGCGTTCCCACGGCCCGCATCATCAACCCCATGTACAAGTTCTACCGGGACCTGCTGCCGGAGCCCAACAACAATCCGGCCGACCCCCGGCTGGAGCCCGCCCGTAACTACATCGGGTACAGCGCGCCCTACCAGGAGAACTACAACTCCTATGCCAACCGCATCGACTACCGGCTGTCCGATCGCCACCGGTTCTTCCTGCGCTGGAGCTGGAACCAATGGAAGAACAGGGATGCCAACTGGCCGTATGCCAGCAAGTCTCCCGATATCCTGGCCTACGGGCAGATCCGGAACAACTTCGGGGGCTCGACCGATTGGACATGGACCATCAACTCCTCCACCCTGCTGGACGTGGCCGTGGCGGCCAATGTCTACCGCAACCAGAACTACCTGGACGGCGCGCAGCGCTACAAACCATCGGACGTGGGCCTGCCGGCCTACCTGGACGCCAAGGCCGGGGAGCTGGCCGTGCTGCCGACCGTGAGCTGGTCCGGCTATACCAGCATGGCGCCCAACAACTCGCAGGATGTGGCGCGCTACCGTTTCCTGTCGGCCAAGGCCGACCTCTCCCATGTGCGCGGCAGCCACACCATGCGGGCCGGCATCGACGCGCGCGGCCAGTTCATGACCAACCGCAACGTGGGCGCCGCATCCGGCTCCTTCGGCTTCGGCAATACCTGGACCAAGAGGGAAGATGACAGCTTCACTCCCGCGGGCAGCTACGGGCACAGTTGGGCCGCGTTCATGCTGGGGCTGCCCGACTCGCTGAGCGTGGTGACCAACGACGACCGGGCCCTGCTCAATCCCTACTATGCCGGATACGCGCAGGATAACTGGCGGGTCACTTCGCGGCTGTCGCTCAACTTCGGCCTGCGCTTCGAATACGAGATGGGAGCCACGGAGCGGTACAACCGGGCGCTGGCCTACTTTGACCCCACCGCGAAGCTGCCCATCACCGACGCGGCCCAGGCCGCCTATGCTGCCAGGCCCATCACCGAGGTTCCGGCCTCGCAATTCATCGTGAAGGGAGGGTCGCTGTATGCGGGGGCGGGCGGCACGCCGCGGCGGCTGTGGAACAACGCGCTGAACTGGCTGCCTCGCGCCGCGGCCGCCTACCAGTGGAACAAGCGCACCGTAGTACGCGGCGGCTACGGCATCTTCTTCGACACCCTGAACGTTTTGAACGAAGGCATCGACCAGACAGGGTTCAGCCGCACTACGTCGAGCACCATGTCCACCGATTTCGGGCAGACCTGGCTGCTGGGCAACCCCAAGGCGGGCATCTCGCCGCTGGTTGATCCCTTCCCGGTGCGCGCCGACGGCACTCGCTTCGACGCTCCGGTGCGCAACGCCCTGGGTCTGATGGCCAAGGTGGGGCGCGGCAACTGGACCTTCAATCCCGCTGACCGCAAACATGCGCGCCAGCAACGCTGGCGGGTCTCGATGCAGAGACAACTGGGAACGAGCATGGTGCTCGACGTGGCCTACGCCGGCTCGTACTCCGACCACATCACCGTGAACAAGGTGCTGTCGGCGCTGCCCGCCCAGTATTGGGCCGACGGCCTGGCGCGCAACGACACCATCGCCAATAACCTCAACGGCAACGTGACCAACCCCTTCTCCATCGGCAACTTCACCGACCTGAAGACCTCGCAGCCGGTCATCTATAACGACATGCTGACCAACAGCTTCTTCACCAGCTCCACCATCCGCCGCAACCAGTTGATCCGCCCCTTCCCGCAAATGAACGGGATCACCCAGGGGATGCCGGTGGGCAAAGTGAAGACCCACTCGCTGGAGCTGGCTTTCGAGCGCCGCTTCTCCAAGGGTCTCAGCATGAACCTGGCATATACCCGCCTGAAGGTTCGGACCGCCGACGTCTTTCTGAACGAGTTTGATCCGGCGCCGAGCTGGCGCGAGAGCAACAACGGCCGCCCCCACCGGCTCACCGGGGCGGCCATCTACGAATTGCCGTTGGGCAAGGGCAGGCGCTTCGCCAGCAGCGGGCTGCTGAGCCACATTCTCGGCGGCTACCAGTTCAGTTTCATCTACGAGCGCCAGCCGGGCGCGCTGCTGGACTGGGGCAACCTCTTCTATTACGGCAAGCTGGAGGACATCAACACCGGCGCGCGCACGCTGGACCGCTGGTTCAACACCGACAACTTCGAGCGCAGCTCCTCGAAGACGCCGGCGTCGTTCCACCGCCGCGTCTTCCCGACACGCATCGACGGTGTGCGGGCCGACACGCTGAACAACTGGAACGGCTCGGCCCAGCGGCAGTTCAAGTTCAAGGAGCGGTGGTCGCTGCAATTCCGGTTCGACGCCATGAACCTGCAGAACCGCTCGCAATTCGACGCGCCGAACACCACCCCGACGTCCACCGATTTCGGCAGGGTTACGTCGCAACCCGCCATCACCGGCAGCGGCGGCGGCGCGCTGAATCGCTGGGTGCAGATACAGGCCCGGCTGCAGTTCTGAAGTTGGGCCGCAGATTTCGCGGATTGCACAGAGAAGAATGGGAGGCAGATAGACGCAGAACGATGAAGCCACGAATCTATGTAGAAACGACGGTTGTCAGTTATCTCGTTGCCCGCCCCAGCAGGGACTTGGTCGTCGCCGCCCATCAGCAGATCACGCGCGAATGGTGGGACACGCGCGGTGATCGTTTTGAGTTGTATGTTTCTCAGGCTGCCGTCAGGGAGGCCGGCAGCGGAAACGCCGAGGCCGCTGCTTTGCGCCTCAACGCCATCAGGGACCTTCCCAGACTGGCCCTGACCGAACAGGCGGTCCAACTCGCCCAGGCTTTTCTGAACCGGGGGGCTCTTCCGCCGAAGGCCGAGGAAGATGCCTTGCACATCGCCATGGCCACGGTGCATGGGATGGACTACCTCATGACCTGGAACTGCCGCCATATCGCCAATGCGGAAGTGCAGCGGGCAATTGCATCCGTGTGCCTCTTATTCGGCTACGCGATACCGGTGATTTGCACACCGGAAGAACTTATGGGAGACTAGCGCATATGTGGGAAGACCCAATCGTCGAAGAGGTGCGCCGAATCCGGCATGAGCACGCCGCAGCCTTTAACTATGATCTGCGCCGGATCTGCGACGATATAAAGGAGCAGGAGAAGCAGAGCGGTAAAACATTTGTGAGCTTCCCGCCCAAGCGGCCCGCTCTCGTCACGCCTGACAAGTAGGGCTCGGCGCCAAGGACTGATGCTCCTGCCGAATCCGGTTCAGCCGCCGCAACCGGGGAAAAATGGGACGCAGATACACGCAGATGAACGCAGATTGGGCCTCGGCTGAAAACAACGTAGAGCCGCATGCGCCCTACCGATCGATCCGCGTTTATTTGCGTTCATCTGCGTCCTATTTCGCTGTGTTTCTCGGGCTGCAACTGGCTGCGTCTTTGTGTCTCTGCGCCGCTGTGGCGGATTCGACCGCAGTCGAGCAATGGGGCGTGTTTGAGGTGTCGCTGCGCGGTCCGGTGGCCGGCAATCCGTTTCTCGAGGTGCAGTTCGCCTCGGAATTCCGGCGCCCAAACCGCGTCGTGCGGGCCGACGGTTTCTACGACGGCGACGGCGCCTACCGCCTGCGTTTCATGCCCGACGCTCAGGGGACATGGACCTACCTGACCCGCAGCAACCGCGCCGAGCTTGATGGCCAGGCCGGCGAATTCACCTGCGGCCCGCCGCCCAAGGGCAACCACGGCCCCGTCGTGGTGCGCAACACCTGGCACTTCGGCTATGCCGACGGCACTCCCTACTTTCCCGTCGGCACCACCTGCTACGCCTGGGTCCATCAGGGCGACCGGTTGGAGGA